>ERZ827088.749-NODE-749-length-45048-cov-8.519992_pt1 | contig 45048 bp, 38 predicted proteins | sample MGYA00519922_ERZ827088 | MGnify/ENA primary metagenome ERZ827088 (study PRJEB31778, sample SAMEA3449254) | human gut metagenome | biome: human gut; feature: human-associated habitat; material: faeces | place: United Kingdom | collected 2010/2012 ...
TCGGGACAAAATGTCCCAAAGCTGAAACGACGGCGGCTGACCACAGCCGCCGTTTGTCATATCGGAAGGAGGGCTGCCTACGGCCACAACCTACTACAAGAAGCACAAAATCAGCAAGGGCGAAACCATCGCGCAGTCCTTGAAAGAGCGGTTTGACTACGGGCAAAACCCGGACAAGACCGAGGGCGGCGAATTGATCTCGTCCTACGGCTGCGACCACATGACCGCCGATGCCGAGTTCCTTTTAAGCAAGGCCAAGTACAAGGCCGCCACAGGCCGGGAGCAGCGGCGGGACGCGGATGTGCTTTGCTATCAGATCCGCCAGTCATTCAAGCCCGGGGAGATCACGCCGGAGGAGGCCAACCGCATCGGCTATGAAACGGCGATGCGCTGGACAAAGGGGAAGTATGCCTTTTTCGTTGCCACCCACATAGACAAGGCGCACATCCACAATCACATTTATTACAATTCGACCTCGCTGGACTGCACCCGGAAGTTCCGGGACTTCATCGGCTCTGGCCGTGCGGTGCGGCGGCTCTCTGACCGCATTTGTCTTGAAAATAATCTGTCCGTCATCACCAACCCCAAGCTCCACAGCAAGGGACGATTTCTCCATTACGGGGCATGGCTGGGGACGGAGCGGCAGTCCCCATACAAGGAGCAGCTACGGCTTGCCATCAATGAAGCTCTTGCCAAACGCCCCGCCGATTTTGATGCTTTCCTCCGGCTCATGGAGGCGTCCGGCTTCACGGTCAAGCATGGGCGCGGCGACGCGATCTCTTTTCTTGTTCCGAGGCAGGAGCGGGCGACCCGGCTGCGGGCGTCCACCCTCGGGGACGGTTACGATCCAGAGGACATCAAGGCCGTCATCGCCGGGGAGCGCCCGATTCCGGAGCAGCCTGTTCCTGTGCCTGCTGCCCCTCGCCGGGTCAATCTGATCGTGGATATACAAGAGCGCCTACGCTCTGGCAAGGGTGCGGCCTATGCACGGTGGGCAAAGGTCTATAACCTTAAACAGATGGCGGCGGCACTTCAATTCATGCAGGAGCAGAATATCACCGAGTATGACCAGCTCTCCGCAAAGGCCGAGGACGCCGTTTCCCGTTTTCACGCTCTGACCGAGCAGCTCCGACGGACGGAGGCTGACCTGTCCGCAACCTCCGAGCTGATGGGAGCCGTGGTGCGGTACGCCAAGACCCGCCCCGTCTTTGACGGGTACAAAGCTGCCAAGTACAACCGAAAATACCTTGCCGAGCATGAGGCGGAGTTGACGGATTACCGGGCGGCCAAGGCCACAATGGGAGAGCTGCTGGGCGGTGAGAAGTTGCCAAAGATGGCAGAGCTAAAAGAAAAACGCCGCCAACTGGCGGCGCGGAAAAAGGCGCTCTATACCGAGTACCGCTCGGCACAAGAGGAAATGCGGCAGGCCGTGGCGGTCAAGGCCAACATTGACCATCTACTGGGTGTCACGGACGGCCAGCGCAAAAAGGAACAGGAGCGATAGCGCACGGTGACGCAGACAAATTACTTTGGGACAAAATGTCCCAAAGCCGGGTTTGGGGAGGCTCCCCAACAAGCGTTTTTGCAGCCCGCCGGGATGCAAAAATAGCAAGTGTGGCTACACTTGCCCTGCTTGCCGTTAGTGCGTACCCCGGAAACCCCACGAAAAAACGGAGGCAGCGCCGTTTCTTACGCTCCCTCCGTTTCTCTGGCTTTTTGTAGTCCCTCTGCTGTGGCCTCCATGATCGTCAATTCCTTTTCGTCCATTGTATTGAGCAACCTGTCAATATGCTGGCGGCAGTCGCTTTCGCCGTTCTGCCTGTCAGGATAAAAGAACTGGTCTACGGAAATGTCCAACAGGGTGACAATTTGGTAAAAGGTGTTCAGGCTCGGATGCTGGCCCCGGTTCTCAAAATACATGATAGAACGAGGGGTACGGTCTACGAGCTGTGCAAGGTATTCTTGTGTCCAGCCTTTTGCCTCTCTCTTGCGCTTGATCTCCCGGCCTAATGCGTGGAAGTCAAGCCGTCTGGTGTCTTGGTACATTCTCATATCACCCCTATATTATTTTACATTTCGGGTTTGACTATGAGAACGAAACACAATTTTATGTTTTAGTAGTATTTTATTGCCTGTCGGCAAGGTTGCCGATGTTACACGGACAAGGTATAATAACAGAAAGAAAATTTGAAAACTACACTTTAATCACAAAAATCTATGATACGCTATCTTTGGAGGTGTTATTATGCAAAGGATTTTAGTCGTTGAGGACGATTTTGATATTCAAGAACTTTTACAGAATTTTTTACAAGAAGCAGGATATGAAGTAGCTGTTGCAAATGATGGTGTCGAGGCACTATCTTTATTTGCGGGAGAACGATATGACTTGATTGTGTTGGACATTATGCTCCCCAAAATTGACGGTTACGGTGTCTGTGAATTGATACGCAAACAATCTGATGTTCCTATCATCATGCTAACCGCATTAAGCGGAGAAGAAGATCAGATTAAAGGATTGGATTTGCAGGTGGATGACTACATTACAAAACCGTTTTCTATGCCTGTCCTGCTCCGCAAAATTGCGGCTGTACTTCGGCGCAGTAACCGGGGAACAGATGAAAAGTATCAAATCATTACTTATGGCAATTTGCGTTTGAACTGTGACGGCTACACCGCCACAGTGGACGGAGCTAATTTTGAACTGACACAAAAGGAATTTGAAATACTGCGGGAACTGCTGACCCATCAGGGCCGGATATTGACCCGGCAGAACTTGTTGGATAAGCTGTGGCGATATGATTTTTATGGGGACGAGCGTGTTGTTGATACCCATATCAAAAATCTACGAAAAAAATTGGGAATAGATTTCATTCAAACAATCAGAGGGGTGGGATATAAAGTTGATAAAGAGAATTAAAGGCAGTCTGTTTGCTAAAGTCTTTATTCTGACTGTGGCAGTTTTGCTCTGCGTGAGCTTTCTTGTCTATGGCGTTTTGGCTTGGTATATGCCTCAAACCTATTCTAACAATCTCAATGCGGCATTAGATGAACAGACCAGCGACTTTATTTATGAATTAGAACATATCCGTATGCAGGATAGCGGCGGACTTTTTGATCAGTTTCTTCAAAACACAACAATTAGCATGGTGGAGCTTTATACTGCTGATGGTGTTCTGGTGGAAACACCGTCTAACCAAAATAGCTTTAACGATGGGATCACCGGGGAGGCTCTTGGCGGAGCATCTTATGAAAGTGCGCCGATTATATCCAACAGCTATTACTTCTCATTTGCAGATGATAATAGCCAATATATTTTAACAGTTTACGGAGAAGCCTCTCAAATCGCAGAACTGCGGCAATCATTTGTAAGCGTATTACCGATTTTGTTTTGCGTTATTCTCCTTGTATCGTTGGCAACTGCTTGGGTGTATTCTCGTATCATTACAAACCCGGTATTAAAAATCAGTCGGATTTCTAAAGAAATGTCTGATATGAAGCTGGAATGGCAACTTGAGGAACGCCGTTCTGACGAGCTGGGTGTACTGGAGAATAGCTTGAATACGCTGTCCCGGAAACTATCTGCTACCTTGGAGGAGTTGCAAAGTGCAAATCTCCAGCTCCAAAAGGATATTGAACATCAAAAGGCGCTGGAACGGGCACAACAGGATTTCTTTTCTTCCGCTTCCCATGAACTGAAAACCCCTATCACCATTATCAAGGGTCAATTAGAGGGGATGCTATTGGGTATAGGGGCATATAAAGACCACGAAAAGTATCTTGCCCGATCCTTGGAAGTTGCAGCTACGCTTGAAACGATGGTGCAGGAAATATTAACGATTTCAAGGCTGGAAACCAATGTTGATTTCAAAATGGAGCATTTTGATTGCGCTCCCATGATACATGGCTATTTGAGGGAGATTGATGATTTAGTGGCAACAAAAGAACTGCAAATACATCTTGCTATACAGTCTCCCGCTTTTATAAACGGGAACAAATTGCTGATTGAAAAGGTGTTCTCCAATTTGATTTCAAATGCTGTAAAGTATTCGCCGCATGGAGCAAGCGTTGATATTATTTTGCAAAATACCAACGGACGCTTTTTGTTCTCCGTAGAGAACACAGGTACACATATACCAGAAGATGATATTCCCAAATTGTTTGACGCTTTTTATCGTATGGAGCAATCCCGCAGTAGAAGAACAGGCGGTAGCGGCTTAGGGCTTTATATGGTTCAAAGAATTTTACAACAACATAACAGCTATTGTGAGGCTTGCAACACAGAAAACGGTGTTAAATTCTTCTTCACGATTTAGCGGACAATCAACGGCAGGTGAACAACCTGCCGCTTTTTTTAACTACACATAAATCACAAACTAATCCCAAAGGTATCCCAAAATGCTTTGCTATACTTGGGGTACATTCAAAGAAAGGATTGGTAAACACTATGAGAAGAATGGCATTATGCGCTGCGTCTATGCTCTTATTAGGCTGTTTGGCTGGATGCAGCACGACACCACAGAACAGCCAGGAACAAGGTAATCCCGTTATCAAGGAAGAAATCAGTCAACCTCTTGGCGGTTCTGAGGCGCTGGGAAACAGCGAGGACAGCTCGGCACTCTCCGCCGCAGACAAAGAAAAAATGTTTGCACCTTATGAACAATATGGGATGACCTATGATGCGGTCAAAGATGAACTTACCTACAACGGGAATTTGGTTCGATGGTTTGAGGACTATTATCCCATCGGTAACAATGAAACCGCCGGTATTGATTTTCTAAACGAGAGCGGCACAGTAGATGTGTATGCTGTACGGAATTTAGAGAGCTTTTCAAAAGCGGCTGACGGCTCCGTTGATCCGGCGGGTAAGCTGATTGGCTTAAAAGAGTTTACCCAGCAGGAATTTGACGCACGGGATATTGAGGCGTTGAAAAACAGCACATCCGTTGCTATGGCAGGAACGCCGCTTGAAGATAGCGAAACTGCAAAGCTCGTTGCAGAGTATGAGGCATTTGGAGTAACCTATGATGCCGAAAAAGATCAGTGGTATTTCAATGGTGAGGAAGTCCGCTATTTCCGGGATGTTCTCACTTCTAATGGTGAAAGTCTCACCAGCGGAAAATTCCGAGGCGAAATGAGAACGCTTGGAAGTGGTGTTGGTACAATAGACATTTATACCGTTCGTGATTACGGCCACTTGAACAGCGAACATCACGGAACATTAACTGGCATCGAGAAATACAGTCAAGAGGAGTTTGACGAGCATACACAGGCCGGAATATCTGGAAACCAATCCATAGGTAATGCAAGCCATAACTAAACAAAGCATTTAACTGCCGCACGACGGCAAAAGAAAAAAAGCCGTCGTACAGCAGCCTATCAATACGCCTATTTGAAACGGCGGCTCAATTTTCAGAGCCGCCGTTTCTCTTTGGATATTCAGTAACCCCACGGCGGCCCATAGGAGGGTGTCGCCGTGTCCATCTTACTTTCTCACAATTCCCATGACCTTCACCAGCTAAAAAAAGCGTAGCTCCCCCTCCGGGACAGTCTGGCTATGAAGGTACAATATATCAGTACAATTATGATAATGTAATTTCATGCGTCTGCATAGCGTCTTGCTGTGCGGGCGCTTTTTTGTACTTCGAGACAAATTGTCCCGAGGTGCGGGGCGGCTCCCCGGGGTGCCGCTCCCCACCGAGCCCCGTTTCGGTCACTCATCCACCCAACACCGAAACGGAGGTTTATTTATGACTACAATCAATCTGAAGGATTTTTATTATTGGTACACACAGGATCAGTTTATCGAGGTTTCTGACGAGGTAGCCGAAGTATTTGTGTCCGATGCCCGGCACGAAATGGCCTACCAGCGGCGGCTCTCCCGGCATAAGGCGCAGTATTCTCTGGACTGCGATGACGGGATCGAATATTCCGCCTGCCTGCATGAGCCAACGCCCCAGGAGCTTCTGGAGCGCATGGAGCTGTTCATCCGTCTGTGGAACGCACTCAACTCTTTACCGGAGATCCAGGGCCGCAGGATTGATGCCCACATCATTCTCGGAAAGAGCATCAAGGAAATTGCCGAGGCCGAGGGCGTACACGAGGAGTCTGTCCGCCAGTCGATCAAGCGTGGCCTTGAGCGCATGAAAAAAACTTTTTGATTTTTTCATTTTCCCCACTTGGAAATGATGAAAAAATGTCTCGGTTTATGAAAGAAGATATTCTTCTTTCCGCAGATAAACAGCGGCGGCCCCGGGCATAGTCCGAGGAGCCGGACGGCGGGTGCGCTGTGACTTTTTCTTTGGAAGAATGAGCGAACAACGCCAACGCCGCAACTGGGCTGGGCCAAGCCACGGCCACGATCCGGCATAGGACAGGCTGGCCGCCTGTCTCCCCAGCTGCCCTCTTATCTGCGAGGGAACGCCGCTCTGAGTATGGTTGTCTTTGGACAGGGCAAGAAAATGGGAGCGGCGTTCTCTATTTTATACTTACATGGAGTGAGACAAGAGGGCAGCATCGTTTAGGTGCTGCCCTCTTGCGTTTCCCCACGATATGCGGGAGGCATATCCTATTTTTGATAAGGAGGTTTTACCGTGAGATTAACGGCAAAGGAACTGGAACAAATGAAAAGCGTTGACATCGGCGCAGTGGCTCCCGAGTCCCTGCCGGATGTGAGCGGTATGGCCTTTGACACCTCTCTCCCCCGGGAGGAGCGGATCGCTCTGTTTTTGCAGGCGGTAGAAAATCCATACTGCTTTTGCATCGGTGGGATCGGTGTAAAGATTGAATTTGCGGAAAGCGGGCCGTCCTTGCAGGACACACTGACGGACTTCCTGCTCCGGCAAAAAAGCGGGCTGTAACTTCGGTTATGGCCCGTTTCTACTTCGAGACAAAGTGTCCCGAGGCGGAGGCATCCTTGTTGTCCCGCCCGGGCAGAGGTATAATATAGATGTAATGTGATAGGGAAGGAGGAACAATGGCACGAACAAAAAACAGAGGATTGCAACAGAGTTTCTCTCCCTCTTATACCGTCCGCCGCTGGCGGCTGGGCGCATACATCCGGCTCTCCAAGGAGGACTTGAAAAAGGGAAAGGACGACAGCAACAGCGTCATCAACCAGCGTGATCTGCTCAATGACTTTTACCAGAAGCATATCGGAGAATTTGAAAGTGTTTCCGAATATGTAGACGATGGACACACAGGAACGGACGCCAACCGGGAGAACTTCCAGCGGCTCCTTTCCGATGTAATGAGCGGAAAAATTAACTGCGTGGTAGTAAAAGACCTTTCCCGTTTTGCGAGAAATTACAGTGATGCGGGAAGTCTGATTGATAACCTGTTTGTTCAGATGGGTGTCCGTTTTATCAGTCTTGCTGAAAATGTGGACAGCTATCTCAACCCGGACAGCGTTTCCAGTATTATCGTCCCGATTACGAATGTAATGAACGATCAATACTGCTACCAGACCTCAAAGAAGATCCGCCAGGTCTTTGACTACAAGCGGCGCAACGGGCAGTACATCGGCGCATTTGCCCCTTATGGATATGTAAAGCACCCAAAGGACAAGCACCAGTTGATCATCGATCCCGATGCCGCTGAAATCGTCAAACTTATTTTCTCTTTGTTTCTAAAAGGGACATCGAAACGGGCCATCGCTTTGTATCTGAATGAACACGGCGTACCCAGCCCCTCGGCTTATAAACTGCAAAAGGGCATACCCGTTTCAACAAGAGGATATGACGATCCTATGTGGGGAGCCCGCATGATCCACTCCATTCTTACGAACCCCACCTATACCGGGGATTTGGCACAGGGGCGCAGTCGGGTAAAAAGCTACAAGGTACACGAGGTTGAAAGCGTCCCCCGTGAAGAATGGGTGGAAGTATCTGGTACGCATGAGTCAATCATTGATTATGAAACCTTTGATAAGGTACAGGCTCTTTTACAGCGTGATACCCGTACTTCTCCAAAAGGCCGGGAAGTCCACCTGTTCAGCGGTTTTCTGAAATGTGCTGACTGTGGGCGGGCAATTACCCGGAGCGTAGGCAACAACAATAATGTGTACTATGCCTGCTCCACCTACAAGAACCGCTCCCGGACAGCCTGCACAATGCACTCAATCAAGCATAACCGTCTGGAGGCCGCTGTCCTCTTTGCAGTACAACAGCAAATCCATCTGGCTGTTTCATACTCGGAAATGATTGCCCGTATTAACACCGCCCCGGTCAAAAAGAGCCAGTCCATCCGCTTGGAAGAACTGATTGCTGCGAAAGAGCGGGAACTGGCAAAAATCAGCCGCTACAAGCAGTCTCTTTATCAAGACTGGAAAGACGGGGAAATTACCCAGCAGGACTACCGGGATATGAAAGCCGATTATGAACGACAAACCATCGCTCTTACGGATGTGCTGGCCCGGCTGAACGCTGAACGGGCGGAACTGGCAAACGGTGTAAAGAGTGAGCATCCCGCATTGGTGGCCTTTACAAAACATCAAAATATCGACCAGCTTTCCCGGGAACTTCTCGTTGAGCTGATCGACCATATCAAAGTTTATGAGAATGGAAACATTAGTGTGAGATTTAAGTTTGCGGATGAATTTAGACGCATAGCAGAATACATTGAAATCAATACCACAAAACCCGCAGTGGCGGGCTAACCCCCGCTACATACCCCTTTGACAGTGTGTTTTCCTAATAGGAGCTAATCATACGTTTCTCCTTCCGCACAGCCGGTATAGAACCGGACCAACGGAAAGTCAAAAAAGGAGCCGCATAACGGTGAAGAAAAAAATCCTGTGCCGATAAAACAGAACATGGGTATCCCATAATTCTGTCTCATGCGGCATTCGGAAGACTTCGCCTGTCAGCGGCTCCACAGCACAGCTATGACTTATAAAATTGTGTTAATAGGGTTATTTATTGTCATCTCAACCATTCAAAGACGAATAGTAGAGCTGCAATCTCCGTAATCTTCTCATCTCCAAAACATTGAAGACGGTCTCGCGTCCGCAGGCCTTGCATTTGGTCTGCACATGTCCTCTGGTATCCTCAAAGACGATGATTGAATTGTGTCGGCAATAAGGGCACCTGACAATCCTGGGCTTTTGCGAAGCAATCGCATCCTTTGCCCGGATGATTTTAATCTGCATTTCCGCAGATGGTTCCGATACTCTGATATTCCTGCTCATGGCCACACCTCCAATGGATCACGATATTCATAATCCTTTTTCCGGTTCAGATAGCCCAGTTGTTCCAATCGGATAGCTGCTGCTGATCTCGAAACACCAAAGACACCACAGAAGGTATCTATCTTCACTTGGTCACTGTCGTAAAAACGCCATCCATAACAGGTCAGAGGCTTTCTGCTGTTGATGAACCACATCGCCCGATCCACTTCTGACTGAGGCATCAGAATGGCAGCTCCCAGCGTATTGGCCTGCCATTCGTTCCAATCTTCCTGCGTTCTCAAGACGCGCGAGCCATTTCCTCGCACTTCCGGTCTCTTATGGCAGGCTATCTTTCGGTCATCGGAATCCAGCTGAAACAGTATCTGGTGAGCGCACTCATGTGCCAGCGTAAATCTGCGTTTTCCGCAGAGTTTCCGAATATTCGCTGGTTCAATGAAACTCTTGTCCAGAACCACATCATTGGTTTTCAGGAAGATGCTCCTCTGACTTCCATCAACCTCTATCTGATATTCTGTATCCACATACGCGGTCAGACCATAGATGCTTCCGTCCGAGGACAACTTTTGAAATGACACCTTCAGGTTCAGATAATCGGATGCAAACTGGTCAATGGGTGTCGGAAGTGCGAATCTTGCCGGATCATCTGCTTCGCTGCCGAAAAAGGACTTTTGAAAATCTCTTATCACTACAACAGCGATTTCTTCTATGTTTTTCTGCGAAAGGATCATAGGCACGGCTCCTTTGCTTCAACGAACCATTTTTCATCTTCGTTGTACAGGAAACTCTCATGCCCACCGATCATGACCGTATAGCGGATTCCGCAGCCACCTACCTTCGTGGAAGCAGCCCGGCACTTATGTTTCAATCGGTCGATCTCATACACCCGTCCGTCAATCCACCGAATCAGACGCGGACGGATATTTCCCTCCGCATCCACATCCAAATTCACAGGTACATATACTTTTCTACATTTCTGTTCCGACATATTCTACGCTCCTCCTCTGTAAACCGGCGAATGTGTTGACTTCTTTTAGCAAAGAACTCACCAGATTCTACCGGTGCTGTATTAACCAATCATTCCTGTCGGCATGACCAAATCCACTTTTCGCTCTGTCGGCATCTTGCTTTTCTGAAAAAGTACCCCATTTTTAATCGCATCTTTCCCGAATCGGAATCGAATCTGCTCAATCGCTGCGTCCAGCCGTTCCTGGCGATCCAGTGATTTCACATCTGTGAATAGGTCGTATTGTATCGGACAATCCTCTTCAAACAGATTGATTGCCCGAACCGTCACCGAACGAATCGGGTGTTCCCACTGATAATTCTTTGCAAACAAAGAAAATGCGGTTTTCGCCAGATAGGTAGGGCTTTGTGTCGGAATGCTAATCCGGCACTGCCACTCCTTCGTGAAAAGCTCATTGTTGCGGATGGAAATTGCAATTCCGCCTGCTTTCTTTTTATGCGTTCGCAGCTTAGTTCCGATTTCCTGCACCAGCTCCAGCATGACACACCAGACTTCGGCGTTATTCTCCAAATCCTGCATGGTCGTTATCCCGTGCCCAATGCTTTTTACCGGAGAGACATAATCGGAACGCATAACCGGTGAATCATCCAGCCCATTGGCATATTTCTTAATCGCCAGTCCATTCTTTCCAAGGCGGCACTTCAAGAAATCATCCGATGTTGCAGCAAGCTCTCCAATCGTATGAATTCCATAACCAGATAGAACTTTCTCGGTCGCTCTGCCGACTCCAAGCAAGCCAGCGGCAGGAAGACACCAAATCTTCTCCCGGAACGAATCTGCTTCAATACAGGTAATCGCATCCGGCTTTTTCATATCCGACCCAAGCTTGGCAAAAATCTTGTTGAAACTCACTCCTGCGGAAATCGTAAGTCCCAATTCAAACTTAACCGTTCTGCGAATTTCATCTGCAATTTCAAATCCGGTTCCCATGCAGCCGCTTCCGGTCACATCCAGCCAGCATTCGTCCATCCCATACGGCTCGATCTGATCGGTATAGCGACCGTATATTTCACGAGCCAGCTTTGAAAACTTTATATATTGCTCATAGTGCGGCTCCACGATCACAAGATCCTGGCACTTCTGCTTTGCTTGCCAGATTGCCTCTCCCGTGGAAACGCCAAACGCCTTTGCTGCATAGTTCTTCGCAAGTACAATACCATGCCGTTCCTCCACAGAACCACACACTGCCACCGACTTGTTCTTCAGTTCCGGATTCAGCATACACTCGACAGAGGCATAGAAATTATTCATATCACAGTGAAGGATCACTCTTTGCATCTCGTATTCCTCCTCTCCGTTCGCGAAAGCACGAACAACTTTTCACGAACGCATTGACACACAGCATTTCTTGTGATACTATAATTACACGAATTATATTTCGTGTTTTCACCGTCATTATAGCAAGCACAGTTTTTCGTGTCAATAGATTTTTATGAAAAAGTGTTCGTGTTCGTAATCAAAAAAGAAAGAGGTATTCCTATGGTCTTCAAAGAAAGGTTGAAAGAAAAAAGAACAGAAGCCAATTTAACTCAGGTAGAACTTGCAGAGAAGGCCGGTGTAACCGCCCGCACAATTCAGAATTATGAGCTTGGCAGCCGTAAACCATCCAATATGGTTACGATCCAGAAGATTGCGGATGCGCTGAATACTACTACTGAGTACCTGCTGGGAAGCAGCGGCACCTATGTCGTAGAAGCTCATGAAAAAGGCGGCGCAAAAGCAGCGAAAGATATTGAAGAACTGGTCAGCGAAGTGACCGGTATGTTCGCTGGCGGCGAATTAAGCGAAGATGCCATCGAAGGAGCTTATAAAGCTCTGACCGATGCCTACTGGATTGCCAAAGAGAACAATAAAAAATACGCCCCGAAAACGAGGCGTAAAAAATCCGATCAGTGATATTTATCGTACACACTTTTCGCTATACTGTAAACTGGAGGTGGTATGATGAATGCGGAACAGCTTTCACGGGTCGGTGAGAAACTGGTAAAACGCTGCGGTTCCAGAGACCCTTTTGAAATTGCAAGGCAGCTTGGTATCAATGTCATGCTTTGCGAAAATTTCGGTTCCCTGAAGGGAATGTACCGGGTGATTAAGCGAAATCGCTTTATTTTCCTGAATAACAGTCTGGATGAAAATATGCTGCGCATCGTGTGCGCACATGAATTAGGGCATGACCAGCTTCACCGGAATATGGCGAAAACCACCCCGATTCATGAGTTCATGCTCTATGACATGAAATCCAAACCGGAATATGAAGCCAACATCGTAGCAGCGGAAATCTTGATGGACAGCGATGAAGTCCTTCGCTACATCTACGAATATGGATACACAGCCGAGCAGATCGCCAGCGCGATGTCCACCGACATCAATCTGGTTGCACTGAAGGTAGCGCACCTGGCAACACTTGGCTATAATCTGCACGCACTGGAACATAAGAGCAACTTTTTGAAATAATGTACATTTGAGGAGCCTGGACTGGCTCCTCTTTTTTTGTTGCGAATTGTGCAGGCGGTGCTTGCACAATTATCAGTCTAACACCTGCATGTGATAGAGCTTCACTTTTTCCTCGAAAGGCAGTCCCGGATCAATGCCGACTTCTTCCCACATCACACCATACGGTGCACCGCCATCTGTATATCCGGCGATAAAAGCAAAACGACCATCGCAGTCCTCATACCGTTCTGCCAGCTGTTCCCGTTCTTTCGCTTCCCGCTCCATTTTCCGCTGCCGGAGCCGCTGTTCTTCAGCCTGTTTAATCTGGTCGAGCTGCTCCTGTGTATAGTTGACCCCCAGCTCCTGCAAATCTTTAGCGGCAGTCACAGCATCCACATGAAAGCGTTCCCGGTAATGCTTGTTCATCTTTTTCGGTGAGCCGGTATAGGTGAGCAGCCACTGCTTGCCTTTTCGGAGGCGTGCTTCCTTTCGCTCAGCCTTTGTCAGTTTCTTTGCCATTTGCGGAATCTCCCGGATTATTTGCTGGTAACTTTCTGTTTCGCTTTTTCGGTGCTGTCAGCTCATGGCTCAAAGAAAGCAGGTCTTTGATGGCATCATCCAGTTCTGGTTTGCCGAGCTGAATACTGAGCCATTTTTCCTTGTTCATGTGATAGGCCGGAAAATAGCCGTCCTGCCCGCGAAGAGAGCCGATCAGCAGCGGATCGCTTTTCACATTAAGGACATCAATGATGCCTGCTTCCGGCAGTCCCAACTTATCAGCGGATACTTCCAAAACTACACCATACCATTTATTATTGTCGTTGTGCCGCAGCACAGCATTCCAGTCATGCCAGGGGTATTCCGGCTCTGTGCCGTACTGCTGGCGTATCCATGTAAATAATTCTTGTCGTGTCACTCCATCGCTTCCCCACTATTTTATGTGTGGTTTGTGCAACGACCGGTTGCACAAATTTTTGCCTCAGATAACTCTCCACACTGCATTGATATCAGAAATCATCCAGCGCAGCATCTATCTCTTCCAGCCGATCAATCCAGCCCAGGTCAGATTTCTTCTTGGTTGCTGATCTTTTCTTATCACCACCAACCACTTCAAACCGTTTCTCTTCTGTCCCGAACAAACCTTTAACCTGAATTCTGAAATCCGGCTTGTTGTTGGTCAGTCCTTGCATGAGCTGCACATTCTTGTATCTGGGCAGGAGGATTTGACAGATAGTCTGAATGTCTTGCTCCTTAATACACGGTGCCGCCATGAACTTCTTCGTTATGTAAGGCTTTATATCTGCCAGCACCTGCGACATAGAGGCTTTCTTTCGAGTACCAGTCATAAAAATCCCCCTTTCCAAGACGCTACCTTTCCTTATCTATCGTCCGGCCAGAATGTATAGAAATATTACTTCATATTAGCTATATACTTTTTTAACTTAATGATTCTATCTTCCGTATCAATACCCGCTTCATTTTGAGAAATAGTAACGGTATCCATAAGGCTATCATCATCATTTCTGTAAACACCATATGAATTGTTTTCACAGACAATGTAAACATCATCATAAACCAAATACTGCCCCATCTCGTCTCTGGATAGATGGGCATCATCTGCTTCTTTCAAATACGGCATGTACGTATTTTGTGACCACTGCGTCTTTGTCTGCATAACCGAGAACATATATGGCTTATTTTCCACATCGTCGTTGCTCATCTTTCCATAACTGCCAGGACGGAAAACAGGATACTTCACATAATAATAATTCCATGGATATAAATTATCCTTTTCACATTGAGCCAAGAACACAGAAATAATTCCATCCAAAATGCCATCATCGAAACTTTCTTTCGATTTGAGCAGTTCAACTAAAATTGTATGTGTATTTTCAAAACCGGCATTTGCACTTTTATGAAATAGCTCATCCCAAGCATACTGCAAACTTTTTGACGCAAATTGATAACGCCATTTGTTTCTTTCCTGCTGCCCATAGTTGCCTAACGCCATTAAAGCACAGTCAATCTTATCCCACGAACAGGTGAATAAGGAAGAAAAACGAGAGCCCAGTGAAAGATTATCGAGGCCAATAATACCAATTTGCCCTTTTAACATGTTATGATCTTCCAGTTCAAACACTTCATCTGTACGGTCTGGGTTTTGCATTAGGAATTCAATTTTTTCCTTTTCTTCCTGTATCTGATTCACATTGAAGTTAATCTCAATAGAATCATCAATCACGCCTGTAAGAACAATTGCATCAACAGCCTGAAGAATTGCGGGAATTCTGTTTCTATCCTGTCTATCACTAACCTCATCTTCGGAATTCTGAATCAGGTTGTTGACAATTCTTATTCTTCTCACAAAATCAGAATATGTCACTTCATTTTGGTGCTGTAAATAGATTGTAATGGCATACAAGAGCACGATGCGGTTTAATGGAAACTGTCGTATTCTGCCGGACTTATCAGAATAAAAATGCAAGCAATCCTCAAAAATATCAATCTTATATCTGGAATCAACCACAATTTTCCCACATGCATGAGTGTAGCTCATAAACGATTCCAAAAATTCTGTCGGATTATCATAACCATTTATTTTACACCAGCAATCGAAGAACGCTTCTAGCGTAGCTATGTTCGCTACTGCTTTCTCTTCATCTGCGGAGAAATACAAGTGCAGCAAATCAAAAATGTCGCTGCTGTAGCCTTGTGGAGACTGTCCATTACGATAACAAATAATATCGCAAACGAACTTGAAGTATCGTAGAAATTCATCATCAATAATATTGTCATCCGCATCACTGGAGCCGCTGCTGCGATATTTCCACAATAAATCTGTCCAGGATTTATCTATTTTTCCAACAATACGATCTGCCGTATTCTGACCATTTTTTTCATCGAGAGCTCTGATTTCCCTCTCCAGTTCTGCTTTGAAATGTTCAAATACTGTCAACGGCTTCCCACGGGAATTCATTTTAATATAAAGCTCATCAGTAAGACCCATATCTCTTATTGGCAAAAAATAAAAGGTAATCGCTTTATTTTCCAATTGCTCCCATATATCCGGTACATCTTTGAAGCGCTCATCAATCGCATCCAACATTACAAGCATGGAGCTGATAGTAGGATCATCTTTCCAGTCAAACGGAAACCATGCCTGATTCTTTATGTCAGCAGAAAGCGTAGTTTCAAAAGATGGCATAAACTTCACAAGCTCGGCACAGAAATATCTTGCACTATAACGTGTTTCATAGCTGAACCTGCTGAGAAATGCGTACTTGTCATCAGAAATTTTTTCCTTTTTAGCCGCATACCAATGCAAGAGGAACAACGTTGTCAAACGCTGCTGACCATCCAAAGGCGTCATAGTTCCTTCTTCATCAATGTCACCGTAAACAAAGTCAAGGGTAATCGGCTCCCCAGTAACAGCCCTATAAAGTGCCTGAAGAAAACGACTTCTTACTCTATTGATGTCTTTATCAATACGTCCTTGAGCGTAGTCTCTCTGAATAAGGGGGATTACAATTTTATTAAGCTGAACTGAAGTATCTCCATCCTCAATCGTTGTTTCAAAGATATCCATAAATGAGTGAAGCGTCGTACTCATTTTGTTTCCTCCTTTTCCAAAACAATCGGTTCTATATAATCACTCAGAACATCATTGATTGCTTTAATATAAGCAATTCTATCGGCCTGTCCCCAAAAGTGCAGCTGATTTTCAGCAGATGGAGTATAATATTTCAGAAATACCATCTTTGTGCAGAACGGAATATACTGTCCCCTTTTATCCATCTGAATGATATCATTTCTTTTCACATCAAATGTCGAATTATTAAGAGCCGCATTGTCCGCCGTATTAAGTAATGCAAGATTTGCAATGGAATGCATATACTCTGTATTACCTGAAACAGATAATAAACCAAGAACTTTTTGCTGAATGCTCTCAAATACAGTGCGCTCCAGTTTATCTGCATTTATCGCGCCTTGCATTTCATCAATCAGTTCACTATGTTCACCGCCGATACTTTCAACAGATGGGATATGAAGTTCCAGCCACTTTTTCCAAACATCTTGCGTTTTCATACCTTCCGATTGCTGGGCATGTATATGCTCTAGGCTCCATGTAACATTGCTGCCCTTATGGTGCTTAAACTGATCAAATGGAAACCGTTGAGCATGTCCATCACTTCTTCTTACCGATTCGATATTGAATAAAAGCAGTAATGTACTAATCCGCTTATAATCCAACGGCTTCTCATAACTGAGTTCAGCATAATTTCCAGAAATCGCAACGCTCTTTTTAATCAGTTCGTCGAGAGATTCATTAAACTCGCTCTTCTTTTTATCTTTTGACAGAGCAAATATTTTATGCAGAGAAGTGCCAGATGTAATCAAATAGCCGATTCTGTGGTACAGATCGTGATCCTCGTACCAGCCCTTCAAAGTAAGAAAAGTCTGATAGATTTTTTTCCAGATATTATCCAGTGATACTTCTTTACGCAATTCATCAAATCGGAAGAATGTATAATACTTTTCTCGTGTACTTTCATCTTTACCGGCAATCAGGTCAAGAACAAGGTCAATTCTTGTCTGATATTCACCTTTGACGCTGTTTGTCAAAAAGAACCACAGAGATTCATTATGAAGTTCCCTCTCGATGCCATCCCATTGTAGCGATATCTCTTCCTGCTTTTCCCTGCGCATATTCTCTGCATTATCCCGGCTAAGAAACATCGCTTTCACCAGTTCTGCGCTTGTTAGCGGAATTTTTCCGATATTCAGACGGGTAAACAGTGAAATTGCATCTTCACTTTCCCCAACCTCGTACCAGATGATTTTGACATCTTCTTTTAAGTATTCAAAGATATGCATGACCCGAATTTGTAAGTCCTGCTCAAACCACTCTTTTATGGTGTTGTATGCCTTGGATATAAACCAAAAGTCGATGTTATCATCCTGTTTCGTCATATCCAGAGTTTTCAAAAACTCTTCTGACTGGTCTCTTGTCTGATAAGAAAGCGTAAATGCTGGTTCATTGAAGAACGGATTCACGTTCTTCATATACTTATAGATGAGATATAACGTGGTGAGCCTCTGCTGTCCATCAATCAGTTCGTACTGATCTTCTTTTTTACGAACGACCACCGGCTGCAGGCAATAATTTTTCTTACCATTCTGATATATATCATCTAACAGACGTACAACCTCTGTTTCACTCCATCTATAGCCTCTTTGATATGACGGAATATAAAAAGAGCCACTTATATCAGCCACGAATTTCGTTTCAAGTATAATATTATTGCCCATAGCCAAACCTCCATCTGTGCTTTAACCGCATTCTTTTGTTTCCTAATATTCCTTTACATCTTCCCATGCCCCCGATAGTCCATCAAGGTGAATTCCTCTAATCTTGAAATCAATAATTTTGATTTATCGCTCTGTTCAAAGAAGCGGACAAACTTCGCTTGTTTCTCAATTGCAGGTAATGGTATTCTGTATGCTTTAACACTTGCCGCAGAGAGATTTGGCTGAGAGCTACCATTATTTGCCTCTTGCAATTGCTTTTCTATTGCATCCGTTTCTAATGCAGCCAGCAAAAAAAGTGGCAATATCTTATCTCTATTACAACGAATTATTACTAGTGAGGATGCAATCAAACCATCATCAAAATCGACTATTCCGTGTTTTCCTAAAGAACCTCGAAGGCAGTACAGAATGTCATCTTTTTGCACTTTTCCTTGAGTCATTTGATCATATTTTTCTTGTGTGACATAATCCATCTCTGCAAAATCAACTCTACGGCCATCAAGGTGACCGGCATTTATAAACGGAATTCCCGATGAGACTCTATCTTTTCCGCTTGGATAGTTTTTACCTCTATCACCATTGATTAACTTACAGACATCTCCAATGTTGCAATTGTATTCCAACCCAAACATCTCGATAAATTGAGACTTAACAAGCTCGTCGGTAGCGGAGATCAGCTTTTTATAAGCCTCCATCGTATCATTGATTGACCAAAGAGTTTCGGCCAACTTGCGCTGAGTTGCCAAATCCGGCAATTCAAATTCAAGCGTTTTAAGGTCACGCCAGTTAATAGTTGGTGATAACGATCCAACGGAAATCTTGATAGCAGCATCCAAGAAATAGTCCGAGCTGATAAACAGCGGAAAGAAGCTCTTGTCAATTACGTCTTCTCTAGGCCGCAACACCATTCCATGTGCAGAGAAAATACCATCAAATGGTGCGATGGCAACTTTCTTTTGATAGGCTCTTCGCTTTCCGAAGAGCACATCTCCTTTGTGCATCACCAGTTTTTCACCGATTGGAGCTACCTCCGAACCGAATCGAGTAACTTTAAGGCTTCCTGAATCAAGATGCTCAAGACCAAGATAGGTGAAGCGATCTTCTTCAACAGGCTTTTTCTTTTCAGTGCTGTTGATTGCAATCTGTTCAAACCGATATTTCGCCATTATGCACACCTCCCTACGGAAGCGGTATGATCGGTGAAATCCTTATGGCCAGCTGGCCCGATAAATTGAGAATTGCAAACAGCTGGCAGCATTATCCGATGTATTTTCTATGCGATTCCTTCACATTATTTTGATTAACCATAGCATATTGAAGTGTCGTATCAATGCTTTGATGACCCAAAAGCTGCTGCACCTGCTCGATTGGCATGCCCTTGTCGATGGCCATTGTAGCCAACGTCCTGCGAAATTTGTGAGGATGTACCTTATTAAAGTTCAATTCACGACCAATTTTGCGGAGACGAATTTCAACACCACTGATTTGCAAACGCTCATAAGGCTTCAGAAGGGATACAAACAGAGATTCGTTACCATCTGTACGTTCTGACAGGTAACGTTGCAGATGGATTTTCGTTCTTGCATCAAAGTAGACCTTCCTTTGTTTATTACCTTTGCCGAATACAATGCACTCGCGATTCTCAAAATCCAAATCAGAACGATTGAGCTTAACCAATTCACCGACACGAATGCCAGTAGAAGTCAATAGATCAATCATTGCAAGGTCACGCATATTGTCGCAGTGGTCACGCATAAGCTCCAACGCTTCATCGGAATAGGTCTCTTTCACCGTTTTCCCGGTCTTAACCTTGTGAATCCTTCTCACTGGGCTTTTAACAATATAGTCCTCATCCTCCAACCATGCAAAAAAAGAAGAAAGAATGCGTCTTACATTATCCAAAGTGACCTTGCTGACAGTGCCTCGACGCTGGTATGTATCGAGATAGCCTCGTAAATCTTCAGTGCTGATCTGGCATTCAGGCTTATTGATGGTCTCCAGCATATTGCGAATCGTTGATTCATAATAGCGCAGAGACTTTTCAGAGCAGCCTTCCACACGCTTTGCAGCTATAAACAACGGAAGCATATCATTCTTTATACTTTCTACCGCGGCTTTTTCCACAGTCAACATCGGCAGATGCTTATTTAGAGTCCTCGATAGCGCTTCCATTTGATCTGGTGTTAGGATTTGTGACAAATCTTGTTTTATGTTTGTGATTATCTGATTGATCATGGTGCTTCCTCCTTTTCGTACCCTCCGTTATCCGGTTGTCCACGAGCCGGAGGAAACTACATGACCATATCAATTAGCCAAGATTCTCTGCAATGATGCGTTTATATGTTGCGGTCAGCTCAGAAAGAGCCTTTTCGAGTTCAAATTTTGATTTATCGCTCTGCTGTACAAATAATAAAAAATCATTTTGTTCCTTAAGTGGCACTATCGGAATATTTAGATTTGCTAAATCCGACCCTTTAATACCGGCAATTGTTGTGACTGCTCGAATGGATTTTATTGCCTTAACTCCATCATCAGAATCAAACCACTCCTGGAGATATCTGGGTTTAACTTTATTAGGATCCAATGTGATTCTAAGCATAGACGATTCAAATATAGCCTCTTGGGCAATTTCACCTACTCTACGGCATTTTCCCGCACCATCTACAACTAATGAACGCCGACCAAACAACAGATCATTTGGCGTTAACCGAAACCTTGATAGCTCAGAATCTGTAATAGATACTAAATCACAGTCTTTCGCTTCACACATTGCTGCATTTCCAAAAAGTTGCTTCATCTTCATGATTGGAATTGTTCCATTTTCTTCAGCTCCTTTACGATAAAATCCGTTCTGCGGCCCTTTAATGCAAACTTGTTTCAAAGGAACCGTATCATTTTTATGGCATTTAAGGTGCTCCATAAATTGAGATTTCACCAGTTCATCCGTGGCCGCAATCAGCTTCTGGTAGGATTTCTTCGTGTTATCCATAGCCCAGAGTAGTTCAGCCAATTCCTTTTGTTTCTCCATATCAGGGAGCTTGAACTCGTAATTCTTCAAGTGTTCCCATTTTACACGAGGTGAAAGGGAGCCTGCGGATTTGCCGACAGCAAAGTCAAACAAATCATCATTCTGGATGATGAACGGGAGCAACTCTGGCAGAATACGGTCAGGTTTTGCTTCGATAACAGTGATATCACCAGAGCAGATGCCATCAAATGGAGCAACAGCAGCCTTTTTGAGGTAGGCTCTGCGGCGGCCAAACAAGACATTCCCCTTGCGGAACATCTTACTGAACGTATTTTCGCTGCCTTCATCCCAAGCAGTCAATGTAATCTCTTCCGGGATCAGGTGTTCCAGCCCAACGATAGGATAGCCATCCTTGCTGCCTTTGCATGTCTCCTTATGTTCTACAGCGACATCGCCAAGAAGGACTTTATTCATTGACATCTGCCTCCTTTACTAATAGTGCGTTCAATTTTTCATAGCTCAGTTTCATCATTTCGGAAGCAGCTAGCCAACTATCATAATGCTCCTGAACATTACGATTATCTATATCTTCTTCGTTAACCTCTGGTTTCACATACAGAGGAATGCTCAAGGAGAAGTTATTATTTGCAATATCCTGAATAGTAGCTACCTTTGCAAAATCAGCATCATCAACATAGCTGTCATACGCGGCAGCAATTCGAGCGATGTGCCGTTCTTCCAGATAGCTCTGCGCATTTTTGCGCTCAACCTCATTTACCGCATTGATGAACAACACCTGTCCACGACGTTCAGGGCGCTTATTCATCCGACAAATCATGATACAAGCTTCCATCGGAGAGTTGTAGAAAAGATTCGGTCCGAGACCGATAACACATTCTACTTTATCGCTGCGCACCAGTCTTTCACGCATCGCACTTTCCTCATTACGGAAAAGAACTCCGTGTGGGAACAGGATAGCGCATCGGCCAGTATCGTCCTTCAGACTTGCGATAATGTGCTGAAGGAATGCATAATCAGCACGACCTTGCGGAGGCACACCCAAGAAGTTACGACCATATTTATCGCTTTCAAATGCTGCGCGATCCCACTGACTAATTGAGTACGGTGGATTTGCCAGGATAAGGTCAAATTGCTTCAGTCTACCGTTCTCGACGAAGGCCGGTGCTTTCAAAGTATCTCCATTTACAATATTAAAGTCCTTAACTCCGTGCAGAAACAGATTCATCTTGCCAATAGCAGAGGTAAGCGCATTGATTTCCTGACCGTAAACAGCCACATTTCGCCATTCCTTACCCTGCTCCTTTAAGTACGCAATAGCAGAAATAAGCATACCTGCACTACCACAGGTCGGATCATAGATAGATTCCCCCGACTCCGGCTTCAACATCTCCGTCATCAAATGCACAACAGTACGATTCGTGTAGAATTCCTGTGCTGTGTGACCGCTGTCATCAGCGAACTTTTTGATCAGGTATTCGTATCCTTGACCAAGCTCGTCTTCCGGGCAGTTAGCAATAGAGAGTGTCTTGGTACTGAAATGTTCCAGCAGATCTTTCAACAACCTATCAGGGAGCCTATTCTTATTTGTCCAGGCACCATCACCAAAAATACCTTGCAGCTTGTCAATGTTCGCATTTTCCACCTTGCGGAATGCCTCAACAATGGCCACACCAACATTTTCGGATACGGCACGGACATCATTCCAGTGATACCCCTTTGGAACCACAAAGGTATGGATTTCGTCAGCATCAAATTCGGCAGCGTCATCGCCATATTCTTCGACAGCGAGAGCGGTTTCTTCATCGTATACATCACAGATGCGCTTGAAGAACAGCAGAGGAAAAATATATTGCTTATAGGCACCAGCATCAATGTTGGTTCTTAGGAGGACAGCGGAGTTCCAAAGATAGGATTGCAATTCCTCAATGGTTATTCTTTTACTCACTGATATAACCTCCTTCCAGCAAGAGCTTACGCATCTTTTCTTCGGCTGCAATCATTTCTTTGTAAGCTTCAAAATACTGTCTACGGATTTCTGCCGGAGGAACAGTTTCCTGCTCCTTCTTTTCGATATAGTTGTTAATAGCAAGAGAAAAGTCTTTCTCCCGAATTTCTGGAATCGTAACGATTTTGACCTTTTCGATAACATCTTCGTATTCCGTATAGTAGTTGAATACGGTCTGAATATCTTCTTCGGTCATAATGTTCTGTGCTCTCTGGGGAGTATAAATTCCGGAGCCATCAATCAGACAAATACGGCCACGATGCTCAGGAGCTTTATCATTATTTAAGAAAAGAATGCAGGCAGAAACACCAGTGGAGTAGAATACACCACTGGCCATCGTAATGATAGCTTCCAGTTTATCGGATTCCACAAGGTGCTTGCGAATCTCACCTTCTTTGCCACTTCTAAAGAGCACTCCCTGCGGCAGCACCACGGCACAACGACCAGTTTTCGGATTCATAGACTTAATCATGTGCTGGAGCCATGCAAAATCACCATTGGAATCGGTCGGGCATCCCCAAATATTTCTACCGTAAATATCGCTGCTGAATTGTTCAGCTCCCCAGTTTTTGAGCGAAAACGGAGGATTTGCGACCACGCAATCAAAGGTCTGCAATGATCCACGTTCCAGATAGTTCGGGGAGCGCAGGGTATCGCCCTGTGTCACTTTGAAATCTCGTGCACCATGCAGGAACAGATTCATTCGAGCGATGGCAGATGTTGCCAGATTCTTTTCCTGACCGTAGATTTTTCCATAGGTCAGCTTGTCATCGTGCATATACCGGATAGCCTCAATGAGCATACCACCCGTACCGCAGGCTGGATCGTAAACGGTCTCTCCGGCCTTAGGAGCCATCAGCATAATAAGTAATTTGACTATCGAACGCGGCGTGTAGAATTCACCAGCATTCTTTTTGGAGAGGTCCGCAAATTTCTTAATCAGAAATTCGTAACTGTCACCCATTACATCTGCAGAATAATTGTTATTACCGACCTTGATTTTGGACATGTGTTCAATCAGGTCTTTCAGACGCTCGTCAGATAGTTTTGTTTTATCAGTCCAGTTTGCATCATCAAAGCTACTGAACACACCACTCAGCGTATCGGGATTAGCACGTTCGATTCCATTCATGGCTGTAACAATAGCTACACCGACATTTTCACTTGCTTCACGAACATCCTTCCAGTGGCAGCCCTCCGGAATGACAAAGCGGTGATTTTCCGGGAAGCTGGCGTATTCCTCGTCACCACCAGATTCTTCGAGAGCAACTTGAGTTTCTTCATCATAAACGTCGGAGAGACGCTTGAAGAAAAGAATAGGCGTTACATAACTCTTATATTCGTCCTGATTGATGGGGCCACGCAGAATATTGCAGGCTTCAAACAGGTGAGAAAACAGCTTCTGACTGGTTGTTTCTTCCGGATGTGCGGCACTGGCTTCCAATTCCATATCAGCTATATCCATAGCGGATTGTATCATCTCAGCACGACCTCCTGTCTTTACTTTGTTACCGGTGGAAGGTTTTACACCTACGCTACCACTTTCCTGAATTTTCTCAAATTTAGCAGGATACTTATTTTCAAATTCCAGGAGAATTTTCAGGAGACGCTCGTCCAAAAATGTAAGAGCGTGTTTCCTGATATTAGTAGGTACACCATAGTACGCCTCGGCAACAGCACCGGTGATAGCCGCCAAGGTGTCACTGTCACCACCAATAGAAATGGCGTTGCGAATAGCATCCTCAAAACTGGTAGACTCAAAGAATGCTTCGAGTGCCTGAGGGACGGTATCTTGGCAGGTTTCGTTAAACTGGTAGGTATCACGAATGGAATCTAAGGTGAAGTTAATCGGATAGTAGTTCTTCGTGATATAATCCTGTATTTCTATCAGACTGCTTCCAGTACGAGCTAGATAGACTGCAATGGCAGTAGCTTCTGCTCCCTTAATTCCTTCTGGGTGATTGTGGGTTGTTTCGGTAACTGCTCTTGAAAGTGCTACGACCTCCGCAACGGAGTTTGCTACGTAGCCACATCCTCCCACGCGCATTGCCGCTCCATTTCCGTAGCTGTTATATGGTTGAGGATTGTCCGAATACATCCAACGATAAAAGGAACCACCATAACCGCAATGCGGATAGGGACGCCCAATTCGCTGCATGGATTCAACCGTTATATTACTTAAGTCACTATAGTCCGGCTTACAATGCATTAAAGCATCACATACAGCCAGAGACATGACGGAATCATCGGTGAAGAAACATTTATGTGTAAGGAAATCAAAATCTTTCGACCTATGATTATCCCATTCAAATCTGGAACCGACGATGTCGCCAATGATTGCTCCAATCATCTAGTTTTCTCGCTTTCTTTTTTGTTATTAGTAATACTGCTCAATATAGCTATAAGCTTTGTCAAAGACATCTTTATCCTTGATTTTGTATTTGATCCAAACAACACTGCGAAGGGCTTTCTTGACTTCCTGCTTACCAGCAGTAGTGCTCTGCCAGCCATCGAAACGTACAATTTTTACAATGCTGTCAATATCAGCAACGATGCGCTCAACAATAACAGGAGTGCTTCGGTTTTTCAAACCGTTAAAGAGTTCCGTCAGCGCAGCGATTCCCTTATCAACTTCCTGCTCTGGCACTACTTCTTTTTCAGCCTGTGCTGCTTCCTTCGCCAATTCCAATAGAAGTTTCAAGAACTCGATGCTGGTCACCAGGCCCTGTTCGTGCTTTTCTCGCAATGTTTCCAACTTTTCACCAAGCTTGATGAATTTCGGGTCCTTGGTGTGATTCATGATTTTAGCTACGAGATTGATTTCGATCTTTTTGGTGGTCTTCTTCAAATCTTTCTGCTTTTCTAAGAACTCATCAATCAGGTCGGCATCCATTGCCAGGATTTCCACGTCCTCATCCGCTTCGCCAACGGTCAGGTTCTGATGAACAAGCTCAATCGTTTTTGCGCCCAAAGAGGCCCAGATCAATCCACCACGGCCATCCGTCGGCTTCACAGATTCATATACACGAGACAGCCACTGGTAATCGGCTTTATAAGCATTCAGGAAACCGTCTGGTGATAAAGCATCCCACGCACGATTCAGTACACGGTAGTCAGCAGCAAACGCGTCTTTTTCTTTATTGGTTGGTAAGCACTCCTGCGCTGCCATGAGACCTTCCCAACCTTCAATTGTTCTGTCAACACCCAGGAAATACCCCAGACATTTTTTTAGGAGTGTCGGAAGCTGCTTCTTAATTTCTTCGATATTGGTAATAATCTTGCGCATACTGTTTTCGTCAAAATCCAGTGCACGTGCGACATCATCAAAAATACCGATATAATCAACGATCAGACCATGTGTTTTTCCCTGGTCATAGGTACGATTGGTACGACAAATCGCCTGTAGAAGGGTATGATCCTTCATGGGTTTATCCAGATACATCACCTGAAGAATCGGTGCGTCAAAACCAGTCAACAGTTTAGCTGTTACAATAACAAGTTTTAACGGGCTTGCAGGATCGCGGAAGGTGTCTAAAACCTTGCCCTCGGCATCACGATCCCTGCGATATTTCTTATAACGGTCTTCTTTATCGTTGTTGGTATCCATAACAATGGTGCTAGCTTCTTCGCCGAGCAGCTCATCGAGGACAGCCTTATACATCAAGCAGCATTCACGGTCATAAACAACGACCTGACCCTTGTAGCCATTAGGCTCGATTTTTTCCTTAAAATGTTTAGCGATATGCTCACATACCTTACGAATTCTAGCTGGGTTGTACATGATTGCTTTCATGTTCACCCTGCGAGAAAGTTCGTTCTTTTCATCTTTGCTAAGTCCAGCTTCATCGGTCATAGCCTCAAATTCACGATCCAGCTTTTCCTTATCCACATGAAGCTCTACAGGAACCGGCTCAAAGTGAAGAGGAAGCGTAGCACCGTCACGAATGGAGTCAGAAAAAGAATAGCGGCTCATATAGCCAGTGCGATCTTCCTCGGCACCAAAGGTTGCAAAAGTGTTTTTATCAACACGATTGATAGGCGTACCGGTCAATCCAAAGAAGAAAGCATTCGGCAGAGCCATTCTCATTTTTTCACCCAGATCACCTTCCTGGGTTCTGTGAGCTTCATCGACCATGACAATGATGTTGTCACGAGGATTCAGCTCACCGCTAACCTCACCAAACTTAAAAATCGTAGTGATAAGGATTTTTCGCATATCACCACGGAAGAAGGAAAGAAGTTCTTCTTTTGTGGCTGCACTGGTTAGATTCGGAATATCTGATGCATTAAAGGTTGCAGTAATCTGCGTTTCCAGATCAATGCGATCATCCACAATAACGACCGTTGGATTTTTAAGTTCCGGGATCATTCGCAACTTCTGTGCTGCAAAGACCATCAGAAGAGATTTACCGGAACCTTGGAAATGCCAAATGAGACCTTTCTTAGGGTAGCCAGCGATAACACGATTCACAATCATATTAGCGCCTTCAAACTGCTGGTAACGACAGATGATTTTATATTTGCGATATTTTTTATCAGTAGCGAACATCGTGAAGAATTGAAAAATATCCATGACATTCTTCGGTGAAATCATATCCTCAACACTGATTTTCACATCAGCAAGACTGCCTTCCGCCTTATGAGTTGCTGTGTGCCACGGTCCCCACATGTTAATGGGCATGTTGATAGAGCCATAGCGATAGCATTTGCCTTCGGTAGCAAAATTAAAGACGTTGGTTACAAACATGGCGGGTATGCTTTTTTCATAAGCTGAAATATCGCCAGCTGCATCCAACCAAGTAATAGCACTACGAACCGGAGTTTTCAATTCACCGATTGCAATCGGGAAACCGTTAATCAAAAGAACAATATCTAAGCGCTTGCCGCCTTCGGCCTGAGGATATATCCACTGATTGGTCACAACATATTCGTTGAGAGCAAGATCTTCTTTACGCATAGTACCAAAGAAACGAATCGGAACCATGCGTCCGTCCTTACCAAAAGGATAGGAGTTTTCCTCGAAAATCATTTTCTTGAAAATCTCATTCTGAGTGACAAGGTTATGTGGTTGAACAGACAAAATAAGTGTCCTAAGTTTATAAATAACTTCATCTGCCCGGGATGGATCTTCCGCAATTTCCGGGTTAAGGCGAATGAGGGCCTCTTTTACCATTGGTTCAACAAGTACATCCGAATACATACGAGGAAGTTCCTCGGCAGGAATATATTTCCACCCATTCTTATGAAGAGTAGAAAGCATCATTTGCTCAATGGTATTATCTTCATTAAAAATAGTAGCCATCTGTATTCCTCCTCCAGTCCAATCAATCTTATTTTATCTTTTCGTCCGTCCCATAATCTGGACTATCCGGTAAAATTTCTAATATGTCATCTACTGTGCAATTCAGTTTGAGGCAAATCCGTGCAATTACTTCCATAGAAACTATTTCGCCTCTGCCCATTTTGCTTATCGTGCTTGGGCTCACATCTGCCAACTCGCATAATTCCTTTTTCATCATTTTTCGATCAATAAGCATTTTGAATAATCTATTGTAGGAAACCGCCATATCATACCGCCTTCTTTATTCATACCAACGCTTGCAACTATAAAAACTCATGATAAAATTATAGCACACTCGCTTTGCTAAGTAAATCAATAATGGTGACTTCTCACAAGTGTTGCTCTTCTGCAAGCAGGGCTTTCGTGACACGAAAGCGATTTTCTGCTTGTTGGGAAAATTTCCCAATCCCCATAGAACGCTGCCTGCGGCATCGGGCTGCGCATCCGTTCCGGATGCTTTAACGGCAGTTCCTGCCATAGAAAAAGCCAGAGTGAATTATCACCCCGGCTTCAAAAATATTTACTTGTGCTTGCGGCCTCCACGCTTTTTGTAGTCCTCGTCTATACGCTTTTTCCAGTCTGCACTCAGCGGGGCACTGCACCGGACAGAGCTGATTGCTTCGCTGACCACCTCATAATTCAACGCGGTTCCTTCACTGTCGCACTGATAGTTGACTGCACGATCTGCGCCGATTCCGAACTGACTTGCGGTCTCTACTGCGTCAATATTGGCACCAAGGAACAAAAACTCCCACCCGTATTTCGCTTTCTGCCTCTCGATCATCTGCTTCACTTTTTCGCTGTTGTACCGGCGGCTGGCATTTTCCATTCCGTCCGTAGTGATTACAAACATGGTGTGTTCCGGCACATCCTCCGGTCTTGCGTACTTATGAACATTTCCAATGTGATGAATCGCACCACCGATGGCATCTAAAAGTGCTGTGCATCCACGAACCGTGTAATCCCGGTCAGTCATCGGTCGGATGTCCCTTACATTTACACGGTCGTGCAGGACTTCGCTCACATTGTCAAACAGCACCGTTGAGATCAGTGCTTCGCCCTCTGTTTTTTTCTGCTGCTCAATCATGGAATTGAATCCGCCGATGGTATCCCGTTCCAATCCGCTCATGGAACCGCTGCGGTCTAAGATAAAAACGATCTCTGTTAAATTCTTTCTCATATGCTTGTCCTCCCAAAAGAAAATGGCTGCTCGGTTTTCGTACCTTACAGCCATAGTATAGCGATTTTCTTTTGTGGAGTGGTCGCATGGAAAGCGACATTTCCTTGTCCTTATGCTCCGATCAGGCTCTGGTCAAAAGCAAACAGTGCCTCGTTGATTTCATACACATTGTAGTTTCCCCGTTCGACAAAATATTCTACAATGATATCGAATTTGCTCGAATGGGAAAGGGTAAACCCTGCCTTGCCGAGCATCTCCTGCATCTGGGCAAGCGGCAGTTCCAAAGCCAGGGCAAATGCCAGCACCGTAGGTTTGGATGGCTTATAGAATTTATCAGAGCGAATTTTGGAAAAGAGCTTCCGGTCAATATTTGCCTTCTTGTAACACTGGGCATCCGTCATGCCGCTTTCGTCAATCTTCCGCAGCAGCATTTCCGAAAAGCTCTCATCAATCTGTCCCAGTGCCTCTTCCAAGGATTGACTGCTGCAAGATTTACAGATTGCTTCGGACGGCAGCGGGACAGGTGCAGCTTCAAAGCAGGATTCCTCTGACAACGCTTCGAGCCGCCGTCTCTGTTCTACTCGGCTGTCGGTATGTTCATCCACATACCGGTCATCTATGTACGCCGCGATATCAGCAAAAAGTTTTCCGCTAATCTGATATGCCTTCCGATCAAAGATAACAATGTAGACCATCATCTCATTCTCCAGCAGGAATGTGCTGATGGTATCGACTGCAACCTTCAGAGCCTGGTCTTTCGGATAGCCGTAAATGCCGGAGGAAATCAGCGGAAATGCCACCGACTGACAGCCATTTTCTTTTGCCAAGTTCAACGATGTCCGATAGCAGGATTCCAGAAGCTCCTGCTCCCGATGCTTGCCATCCCGCCAGCGCGGGCCGACTGCATGGATCACATATTTGCAGGGCAGTCGATATCCCTTTGTGATTTTTGCGTTGCCGGTTTCGCAGCCATGCAGCGTACTGCATTCTGCAAGCAGCTCCGGTCCGGCGGCACGATGAATGCAGCCGTCCACACCGCCTCCGCCCAAAAGAGACGTGTTAGCCGCATTGACGATTGCATCAACGCTCATTTTTGTAATATCGTTCCTAATAATCTGTAAGGGCACGAAGCATACCTCCCATTCATCAATTTAACTTTCTATCTGTATTATAACTTCTTTTATGTTGAGATGCAAAATTCAAGTCAAGAGCAATCAATAAGCAACATCATCACAAATACTTTTTCACACAAAAAAGTCCGGTGCAGCATGAGCATTACACCCACACTGCACCGGACTTTCCATCATCGACTACTCTGTCTATTTTCTTCTTCCTGCCGCACTTCCTGCTCATGCGTCTGCTCTTTTTTCTGCTCGTCCTCTTTTAGGATTTCCTGCACAATCTTCTGTGCCACAAGCCAATCCTGCATTTCCGATTTGGTCTTGCGGTACTCTGCATAGGAGCTTTTCTTTCGTTCCAGAAGCATTGCATACTCTGCGTTCAGCTCGCTGATGCGCGGGAGCTTTTTGTCAGAACCGTTCTCTTTCTTATAGGCATCAAACGCCTTTTTCGCTGCGCTGCGTAAGGCCAGCGAATCCCGATGAGCTTCATAGAACTCCCGATTGTAGCCGGATGCCTTATATGCAGCAAAGACATCTTTTGTCTTGGCATAATTGATTAGATGCTTCCGCAGCACCGACACTTCTGACATCCGTGCCTCATCTGCTTTTACAGATTCCAGCAGCGCATCGCAATTTTCAGAAATTTCCTCTGCCTTTTCTTTCAGCTCTGCATAGCTCTTGATTCCATGCTCTTCCATGAACATCATAGCTTTTGCCATCTGCTTCAGATTAAAGACTTTCGCCCAGCGCGCATATCCCGCGCCTTTGCCCGCCTGCATTTTGGCACGGACATCAATAAGGAACGACAACTCCGCCTTCTGATGCACCTGTGACGACCGTGCGCTTGTGCGGTTTTTCTCTACAAATTTGCTTTTATGAACCGCATTTCCAGCAATCACTTCGCAAAGTTCTTCAACCGAATATCCTTTACCAAGAGAGCGGAAACGAGCAAATCTGGCGTGGCCTTTTCCCCGCAGGGCAGGCTGTTTTCCATCTTTATACTCGTACCCTGCTTCCTGCAAAATTTCAATCAGTTCCCGGAAGTCTTTTGGTTTTCTTGCCAATGCTGCATCAATGGCCTCGCAGATTTCATCCCGCTGCGATTTTTTCTCCGGGTATTCCGTTCTCTTCTGCCGCTCCCCGTAGGGCTTCCGGATTATGACCGACAACCGGTGTTCCAGGCAGACGATATCACTGAGCCTTGCCAGCGCAAGACCGGATAAGCGAAAATCTCGGAATTTTCTGGTGCAATCTAATGTAGTCGAATTAAAAATAATGTGGTTATGAATGTGCGCGCGATCAACATGGGTAGCCACGATAAAGGCGTGTTTTCCCTTGGTAAATCGCATGGCCGTCTCATACCCAACCTTGTTTGCTTCCTCCGGCGTGATCTCTCCAGGCTTAAAGGATTGCCGAATCTGATATGCAATTACATCATGCGCCTGGGTTCTACCGGTGATATGCTCATACTGCCGTTTGGAAAGCAGAAATTCTTCATCACAGGTCTTTGCATCACAGGCATACGCGCTGATGTATTTTCCATCTTCCGTCTTTGCTGCATTCTCAGAATAATCAGTACGGTCAGCCAGGCACTGCGCTACCGTCTTTCCTTTATTGATATGCAGCGCAATTAGTCTTGTAGCCGCCATTTTCATATTCCTCCATCTAAAAAGAGCTACCCGAAGGCAGCTCTTACCAATTCACTATTCTCATTTTAACATCCGTTCCCGGTCATAAGCTCCCTGCAAATAAACGGCCTGCTTGATGATTTCTTCCATATCGAAATAGACACACATAATGCTTTCGTACAGCTTCCACACATTAGATTCGCTGCCGCCCACCATTTCCATCAGCTGGTCTTCCATCTTCGATTGCTCAGACTGTTTTTCCTGATAAGCTGTCTCTTCCACAAAATAGTTCTCTCCATCTGTTTCCTCGTACCGTAAATCATAATAATCTTTCATAAACTGAATATCCATCTAATCCCTCCTGAACTCAAATTGTCAAAACATCCTCTACACACTCGCACAGCCGTTCCATCAGTTCCATGATGCCGCCCGCTCCAACCGCAGCTGCGAACAGTCCCATCTCAATCAGGGTCAGCAGGAACGCATCCGTCCAGCTCGCCCGAACCACCGAATAGATGCCGCAGCCAAGAACGAACAACATAACCGGCGAAAGCACCCACAGGGATAGCTGCATCAGCAGATTCCCGATAAAGCACAGAAATCGCAGCAGAAACGCAACCGGCAGCAACAGGATTTTCAGCACCAGTTTCAACAAAAAACTTACGATCTTCATGGATTTCACCCCTTCATTTTTCTTTTCATCTTCATTTTACCGTACCCGCTTGCCAAACACCACGATGTCAACAGGGAAACCTCCAAAAATATGTAACGGCACAGACAGTTTCATCTGTGCCGTGTGCTGTAGAAATCCCGCACATTTGCGCCCGTCAGCGAATACCAGAAAGCCTCTTCAGGATCAGCTTCTGCATCTCCCAGAGTTCATCCAGTCGCTTCTGCAAATCCCGGATATCCTCCGCATAGATGCTTCCGGATTCATTGGCTCGTTTTGCGTACTGGTTCAGGTTGTTGCTGCATCGGCGAAGAAGGGTGGATACCTGCACCACATCCGACAAATCAAGATTTACGCAGTACCCGTCCATCGCCATCTTTCTCATATAGGCACCGGTATTGCGGATGCCTAATTCTTTCTGCTTTTCACGAATCCTCGCCAGCTCTTCCGGGTTTACCCGGACATTGATCCAGTGTTCCCGAACACTCATAGTGCCACCTCCTCATCATTTCGATGTGTCATCGGCGGAATGCGCCCTGCACGGTCACGCAGCTCTGCCAGGACAGACGGCTTTTCCGTTGTTCTCTCACGGTCTGGATCATCATTTTCACGGTCATCCATATTCAGCAGTGCGTCCAGTTCAGCCAGTCTTGCACTCTTTTCCGCCAGTTCTGCCTCCTGGGGGAACGGCTTTCCAAGCTCGGCCTGCGCCGCTTCCTGCTGGCTCCTGAGATTGTCCAACTGTTGTTCCGCCTTTTCCAGTCTTGCAGGAATCCCGGCAAGAGCATTGTCCAGACGCTGGATATTGCCCGCAGCACTGGTGCCGATGGGCACTCGGTGGGTCATCTCACCTTTCAGCAGCACCTGATACTCTTTCTGGAAGCTGTCAAACGTCAGCTCCATCTTGAAACCACGGTAGCTGCCAAGCGGCACCGGCTCCAGACTCTGATTGGCTTTACAGACCGCGAGGATTGCTTCACCGGCCTCAGCTTTTTCAGTAAATTGTGTGCCATTCACCTCCATACCGCAGAACCCCTCTTCCGGCAGCGGATGTGCCGCCACCGTCCGAATATCCGACTGAAAGCCCTTGATGAACCCTTGCGTTTTCTCAATCTCCGCAGGGAAATATTTCATCAATTTATCTTCCAATCGGTACTGCTGGCTCTGATGATCCGCCTTCAATACTTTCAGCCTTGCAACATCTACATCCAAGTCCATTTTCTCCTTGATTTGCGGGTCTCCGGCACAAAGTGCCTTGATCTCTGCATAGGAAAGAGCCTGCTCATCTACATCATCACAGGAACGTACCGGAGATTTGCTGGTCATGATCTGGCTGATAAATTTCTGCTTATTCTCCAGTGTCTGATAGAGGTAGGCATCAAAAGTTCCTTCCGTCACATACTGATAAACCTGCACTTCTTTGTTTCGGTTTCCCTGACGGATGATACGACCATTTCGCTGGGTCATGTCCGCAGGCCGCCAGCCCACATCCAGATGATGCACGGCCACCAGCCTGTCCTGCACGTTCGTGCCTGCACCCATCTTCTGTGTCGAACCTAACAATACCCGTACCTGTCCGGTACGCACTTTGGCAAACAAATCTTTCTTTTTTGCCTCAGTATCGGCATCATGAATAAATGCGATTTCTTCTTCCGGCACACCGGACTGAATTAGTTTGGCGCGGATATCCTCATAGACATTGAAGGTTCCATCGTTCTTCGGCGTGCTGAGGTCGCAGAACAGCAACTGGGTCAGCTTATCCGACTGTCCTTCCTCATAAATCCGAAGCACATTCCGCACACAGGCGTTGAGCTTGCTATTTGGGTCATCCGGCAGGAGCGGATTCATCAATCGCTGATCCAGTCCCAGCTTTCTGCCATCCGATGTGATTTTCAGCATGTTATCGACCGACGGGTCTACCACACCGGAATGCACAGCCGCCGCCCGTTCCGAAAGCTCCGCCACCATCGCCTGCTGATGCTCCGAAGGCTGCACCACCACGGTTTCAAATTTTGCCTCCGGCACCGGCAGATGCAGCTGATCGGAAGTCTTGATATCTGCCACTTCCTTGAACATATTCATCAGCTCCGGCAGGTTGAAGAATTTTGCAAATCTTGTTCTTGCCCGGTATCCGGTTCCTTCCGGTGCCAGCTCAATGGCTGTGGTGGTCTCACCAAAGGTAGAAGCCCAGCTGTCGAAATGGGTCAGCCCTTTCTGCTGCAACGTGCCGTACTGGAGATACCGCATCATGGTGTAAAGCTCCGTCATGCTGTTGCTAACCGGGGTGCCGGTCGCAAAAATGATGCCGCGCCCGCCTGTCAACTCGTCCATATATTGGCACTTCATAAACATATCCGAAGATTTCTGCGCTTCCGATGTGGACAAGCCTGCAACATTGCGCATTTTTGTGTAGAGGAACAGATTCTTAAAGGCATGTGCTTCGTCTACAAACAGTCGGTCTACGCCCAGCTGCTCAAATGTAATCACATCGTCTTTTCGGTCGGTTGCCCGGAGTTTCTCCAATCTCGCCTCCAATCCTTTCCGGGTCTTTTCCATCTGTTTGATGGAGAAACGTTCGCCATTCTGGGATTTCATCTCAGCAATGGCGTTTTCGATTTCATCAATCTGGGCAGTCAAAATCCGCTCCTGCCGTTCTGCGGACACCGGAATTTTCTCAAACTGGGAATGCCCGATGATGACTGCATCGTAATCACCAGTAGCAATTCGTGCGCAGAACTTCTTTCTGCGGGCCGTTTCAAAGTCCTTTTTGCTTGCCACCAGCAGTTTTGCACTCGGATACAGGCGCAGAAACTCGTTTGCCCACTGAAGGGTCAAATGATTCGGAACGACAAACATGGATTTCTGGCACAGTCCCAGCCGTTTTGCCTCCATAGCAGAAGCGGCCATCTCGAAAGTCTTACCGGCACCCACTTCGTGGGCCAGCAGCGTATTGCCGCCGTACAGCACATGAGCAATGGCATTCTGCTGGTGTTCCCGCAGCCGGATTTCCGGATTCATGCCGCCAAAGCGGATGTGGGAGCCATCGTACTCACGAGGACGGGTACTGTTGAACAGCTCGTTATACTTTTCCACCAGGTCCGCACGGCGATAAGGGTCTTTCCACACCCAGTTCTGGAACGCATCCTTAATGGCCTGCTGTTTCTGCTGGGCGAGGGTGGTCTCCTTTTTATTCAGAACCCGCTTCTGCTTGCCGTCTGCATCCTCCACGGTATCGTAAATACGAATATCCCGCAGATTCAGCGTATCCTCCAGAATTCGGTAGGCATTGGCACGGCTGGTGCCGTAGGTCATATAGGCATGAACATCATTCCGGCTCGGTGTACTCTTGCCGGTAATTTGCCATTCTGCCGTCATGGGAGAGAATTTCACTTCAATATTTCTGCGCAGATAGAACGGCGGTTCAAAGGTTTCTTCCATAAACTGCTGGATATAATCCCGATTGACCCATGTGGCACCAAGGCGCACATCAATCTCCGACGCATCCAGGTCTTTCGGCTGTGCTTTCTTCAAATATTCCGTGTTTACCGCAAAGGCAGGGTCAGAAGCCGCAGCCAGTTCTGCCACGCGGAGTTTTTCCCGGACATTGCCGGACAGATATTCATCAGCCGTCACCCAGCCGGTTTCCTCGCCGCCTTGCGTCATCGGGTCTTTGAAAATGACACCATGCAGTTCCTGCTGGATTTTTTCAAATTCTCCCGGTGTACCTAAAAGCTCCGACATATAGGGCAAATCCACTTTGCCGCGCTCTCCGATGGAGATTGCCAGAGCCTCTGCCGGAGTATCTACGCTGGTAACAGCCCGTTCCGGTCGAATCGTCCGTTTGGTGAACATGTCCGCCTTGGATTCCAGCCTGCCGTTTTCATCTACATTTTCCAGAGAGCAGAGCAGATAATAAGACGAATCTTCTGAAAAAGCCTGCGCATTTGCACGGGAGTTAATAAGCCCATACTGATCGGCGAATCGGTCATAGGCTACATTCAGTTCCCGCTGTTTCTGGGCAATCGCGTCCTCCGGATAATCGTTCAGCTGATAGTCGATCAGTTCCTGCACAATGGTACGAAGCTCCACCATGCCCTTGATCCTGCCGGTGGCTGTCGCAGAAAGGTCAGCCTTTCGCATGATGCTGTTCTCACGGAAGTAGACATCCCCATCCACCACCGCATAGGAGAAGTTCTTTACATTGGGGTCTGCCGGAATGGTTTCGCCCTGCAAGGACAACTCCTCCTCCGGTGCCAGCTCCTGTGCTTCATAATGACCGCCGATGTGCTGCACCGCCTTATGCAGCTGGTCTCCCAGATCCGCACCTGGAATCGGAATAACCGTACATTCTTCCTTGCCGTACTGGGTACTTTCCGTTGTAATCTCACCCAGCACCATTTCCGGGTGGTCAACAAAATAGCTGTTGAGGGTAATACCCTCCGATGTCAGCCCCAGATGCACCCAATCCGGTTCGATATCAATGGGATGGTCTCTCTTTTGCAGGAAAATGATATCCGACACCACATCCGTACCGGCATTGGCACGGAATGCGTTGTTGGGAAGTCGGATAGCTCCCAGCAATTCTGCCCGCTGCGCCAGATACTTTCGTGCGTCCGGATTTTTGGAATCCATCGTATAGCGGCTGGTAACAAAGGCCACGATACCACCGGGCCGAACCTGATCCAGTGCCTTGGCAAAGAAATAGTTGTGGATAGAAAATCCGAGTTTATCATATGGCTTATCGCTGACACGGTAGTTGCCAAAAGGCACATTGCCCACGGCCAGATCATAAAAATCACGCCGGTCGGTGGTCTCAAAGCCTGCCACCTTGATTTCTGCCTGCGGATACAGCTTTTGCGCAATACGCCCGGTGATGGAATCCAGTTCCACACCATACAGTCTGCTTCCCAGCATGGAATCCGGCAGCATACCGAAGAAGTTGCCGACACCCATCGACGGTTCCAGAATATTGCCTTTCTCAAATCCCATACCGTCCAATGCCTCATAGATTGCACGGATCACGGTAGGGCTGGTGTAATGCGCATTCAGAGTCGAAGCCCTGGCTGCGGCATATTCTTCTTCCGTAAGAGCTGCTTTCAGCTCCTTATATTCGCCTGTCCAGGCAGTTTTCTCTGCGTCAAAGGCATCTGCCAGCCCACCCCAGCCGACATAATTGGCCAGCGTTTCCTGTTCCTCCGGTGTCGCATCCCTATGCTGATTTTCTAAGGCTTTCAGCGTGTAGATGGCATCCATGTTGGCACGGAATTTCTGCTTAGGACTGCCTTCGCCGAGGTGAAAGCTGTTGATGCGGTAGTTCTCCGCATGTTTTGCTTCATGCCCTGCCCGGAACGCTTCTTTTTTTCCAGAATTCAGATCAACCACCAGATTGTGCAGGTGAACATTTTCCTCATGCCCCAAAATTCTTGCCAGATTTTCCTTGCTTTCCGAGCGGAAGATCGGATACACGGAATCCGGGTCCCGAAGTTCCACATCGAAAAGCCCGACTTTTTCAATCGTAAATGCCTTTCCGTCCAGATACAGCGTATCGCCAACGCGATAATCCGGCTGCACCGGAGCTGCGGGTTCTGGCTGCACAGTTGCAGGCTCTTTTTCAGACTCCATGTTCCTGCCGCGAATCTCCTGCAACGCCTCTGATGCACTCACATAATCGGCAAATGTCTGCACTTTTCCGTCCGAATATCCGTAATACTCTTCTTTGACATAATCCCAGATGGCAAACGCATCTTTAGAATCCGGAAAGTTCTCGCCGGTCATTGTGACCACAAACCGTTCATCCGGTGCATAGCCAGACTCTCTGGAAAGTTCGCTGGCGTGTTCCTGCATTTCCAGTACCAGAGGATCTGTCTCTGCGTGAGCCGATTCCTGTACTTCTTCGGATTCCACATCTGGGAATGGAATGTCCTGCTGCAAATTCTGCTTGCTCTGTTCAACATAGAGCCAGTCTTTTGCTTCCCGTTCCTGAACTTTTTCAATCAACTGCTGGCGGTAGGTCTCTGCCTCCCATTCGCTGGTAAACTCTTCGCTGACGCCATCCGGCTCCACATGAATGCCGTCCTGAATATCATCCCAGACCGCATAACCATCGTCTGTCTCCATCACGGTAAACCGCTGTGGTGCCGCCAGTTCACTCCGGGCATATACATTCGCAGCCGTATTCAGCATGTTGTCCACATGCTCATTTCCGGTATCGTAGCGTTCCGGTGGCGTTGGCGGAAACACATGGGCGGCAGTCGGCATAGGAAGCGGCGCGCCGTATTCCTGCTCCAGCTTCCGATACTCTTCCATTTCCAGCGCGGTCAGGTACTGATCATTTTCCACAAGCCGGTCTAACCGCTTATCCACCGCCGACCATGTGAGTCGCACTTCCCGGTCATGGTCATAATTGCGAAGCAGAATGCCTTTCCCGTCATAATCGGCAAAACCGCGACTGCCATCCATAAAGGTATAGCTGTGACCACCGAGACCGTATTCTGCTTTCAGGAATGCAGCTCGTTCTTTCGCGTCCCCTTGCTGCTGATACAGCGCATAAATACGGATCTTTCCGCCTTCAAAATTGGAGCCTGTCCGCAGCATCCGGTCGATTTCATCCTCAGAAATGACAAAAGCGGAGGGCTTTTCGCTCTCCGCTTCTTTGGCTGCATTTTCTGCCGCCGCATCAATTTTCTGAATCTGCTCTGCTTCGGACTGAAACAGGCTCATAAAGTTTAACTGTTGATAAGTTCCGTCAGAATGACTTCCTCTGCCTGCGCTTTCAGCATGTTCATGTGCTGCACCCAGGCCATCTGGTTTGATTTCTTGTCCGGTGCCGGATTCGCTTTCAGAAGATCCGCCATCATCTGCTCCATCCGTGCGGTCGCGGTCTCCTGAATCTCCCACAGGTGCGGGTACAGCTTCTCGGTCAGGATCAGGTGATTGTACAGCAGCGTGTTGTTCTCCTGCAGAAACGCTCTGCGCATCCTCCCGTACTTGCCCAGGGGCTTCTGTTCCTGCACCGACAACTGGATGTCCGGAATCAGGTAATCGCCGTTCTTCGTGTAATTCAGCTCCATCATAGTTTTGGCTCCTTTCTGCCTGCTTATCTCTTTCATAGGTTCGGATCGTGCGTTCAATTTCCCGGAAGATCTGGCTGGACATTTCGCTGACCGCAGTTCCCAGCACATTGGCGGCAGCCTGCGTATTAAAATCAAAGATGTCCAGAAAATCCTCGTGCTCAAAATAGTCATCTGCATTGCCCACCGTCCGGGTAAAGACGGAATATGCGATGCTGACAGCGGCAGCTCTCTTAAAGGAAGCTCCGATGTTGAGTTCAACATATCCTTCCAAATAGGAATCTGCAACGATGTCACTAATCTGCCTGCGGTTTTCCTCCCAGTAATCCCTTGCAAGGCGTTCTGCCGCTTCCATGATATGATTTTCCAGAGACCCAGCACCGGCAGAAACATCAAATGCTGTATCCAGTGCGCGAATGATTGGCTGCTCATGCTCCGTATTCATTTTCCAGAGCTGTACCGGTCGGGAATTCTTCCGTTCTCCGGTATCTGCCACATCAAATACATACCGCAGTTTCGGCTGCTCACCGCGCATGTCCAAAAGAGCAATGCCCTTGGAGCCACGCTTCACATAGCGGTTCATCCGATCATTCCAGAGATCGTACTCTGCACAGGCCGTCGCTTCTGGTCTCTGCTTATAGATCATCAGCTGCTCCGCAAAAGGATACTTATAAAGCCGTGCAGATGTGGTCAGAAACGCTGTCCACTGCTCTTTGCTTCCAGTGATCTGTGCCGCAGCTTCCTGTGCCATCTGCATATAATAAGCTGTTTTTGTCATCATCTGTCTTTTCCTCCTCTCCTTTATTCGTCCGGATATAAATCCAGTGCCTCATATTCTGCATCCGTCATCTCTGCCAGTTTCGCAAGCAGCGAGGCCGTCCACCTGCGCAGGTTTCTGTCTCTGCCGGTCAGACTTTTCTGCATCTTTTGAAGCTCTTCGATCAGCCCTGTCCTTGTGCCAGGGCTGTAAAGCATCATGAGCATCCATTCGTCATCCGTAAAACGCATTTATAACTCCTTTTCTTCGCAGCACCTGCGAGGCGGCGCAGGCGGCACCGCCTCCTGCTTTTCCTTCAGCTGATCCAGAACCGATGCTTTCTCCGCCGGTTCTTCCTTCTTTCCGTTATTGATTACGCCGTCAATCATGCCGTAATCATCTTCCATTGCCATTTCTGCGGCTTTCAGGTAATTCTCTGGTTTCAAGAATCCGGGCAATTCCTGGAATCCGATGGAATCCACATAGTGACAGCTTACAACACCATTCTGCCGTAAAGCCACGATGTCAGACACAGAAAGACTATGCCCAGTAAAATCATCAGGGCGGGAAACATTGAATTTCGCATACAGTTCCTCCAACATCGTATTCTGATCCTTGTAGGGAAGCAGCGGAGCCGTATAAACCACTTCATAATGGTCAATATTCGGCTCCAACCCCATTCGTTCCAGTTCGTGCATAGACGAAAAGCGTTCATATACCGTATCCTCGATGCGGCGAAGCTGCAAAATCGCATACTGGTCGGTAGCGCTGTCGAGAAATGCCATCATTCTTTCGTCCGGTGCCTGATTTCCATGCACTTCATCCCATTTTTCAATTCTTGCCATCGTTCATTTCTCCCTTCTCCATAAACGGCAGGCCGTTTTCCTTTGCTTCCTGTCGCTGCTGTTCCCGCCGCTTTTCACTGTACGGCGGTCGGATACCAACACAGCGTTTCGGAATCGTATAAGTGACCGACCCATGCTCCCGGTGCTCCAAAATAAACTGCTCCGGATACTGTTTTCGCAGTTCCCGGAGCTTCTTAATCAGGCGGCTGTCATGGGTATAAATGCTGGCGGTATCCAGTTCATTATCAAAATTGATGACGGTTTCCTGCTCCGCCTTCGTGAGCTTGTGTTTCATCGCTCCGTCTCCTTCGCCTTAGCAGCTTTCACCGGCGTATCCGTTCTGGAAGACAAATCCGAGAGTTTACCCAGCACAGATTCCCGTCTGCTGATTTCTGCATCCTCTGCACGATCACAAAGTTCATCATAGTCAATCCGCGTCATGGTACGGCCACCGAACCCATAATCCGAAAGAATCTGGTCTCTGGCTGCATTCATGCTGATTTCCAGATTGTCGATCTGTCCACCGTCAATTTCCGTGAAGTCCTTATGATATAAGGTATAGTCGTAACCGTCCTCACAGGTCTGAATGGCAAGAAAGCCCTTGCTTCCCAAATCCCATGCGCTGTGTTCCTCCGTAATCAACAGCTCCGGGCGGCATGTGCCACCGCCGCGTTCCAGCATTTCTGCCAGCTGGCAAATGTGCAGAACATCATACCCCAGGCGCAGATGATATTCGTCCATATATTCGCAGCGGGCTGAGAATTTCCGATTCGGATACTCAATCTCTACCGCGCTGCCATCCGGAATTTTGAACCGATCCTCGTAGCTGCTGGTGATAAACCGGATATTTTTAGCATTCTCCAGTTCAGGATCAGCCTTTTTCATCTGCCAAAGAACCTTTCTGCCGCCGCGCATCTGCTCCAGCATCTCCGGGGCTACCGGCGCAACGGTAAGACCGTCCAGCTGGGGAATCTCCTTGAGTGCTGCCACCCTCGCGCTTTCTTCGAGAGTAGAAAACGGCTGTTTATCCAACATATCCCAGCCAATGTGTCCCTCGGCAATCTGCACCTTGCTGTCCATATCAAAACAATGGAATTCCACGCCGTCCTGCTTTTCCTGCAAGGAAAGCAGAGCGACATTATCCACCAGATAAGCTGCATTCATCATTTTCATGCTCATTTTTTACCTCCAAACTCCAGCTTAAATGCTGCTGCACCGTCCTCGCCGGTCTCTACATGAACGGTTGTGTCATAGTAACGATTGGACTTCCTGGAATAGCAATGGGTAAGCCGTGCTTTTCCACGATTTACCAGTTGCTTTGCCAGTTCCTCTGTCATCTGCTTTCCCAGTGTCTGAAAAAACCTGTTTTCCTTCCAGAGCGCAAATTTACAGCTCTTATCCCTGCAAAACCATCCTTTTGCCGTTTCGCAGACATCACTGCCGCAGGCGGGACAGGAACCAATGACCTTGCGTTCCGGCTGCATCAGCACATCGGCTCCTTTTACAGCCTCGTAGGTTTTAACAAGTCCGCTGACCATGCTGCTGATTTCGCCCATAAAGGCATCGCTGTCATACTCGCCGTGTTCTATTTTCAGCAGTTTTTCCTCCCAGTCTGCCGTCATGGATGGAGACTGAATCTGTTCCGGCACCACCGTCACCAGCGCATTTCCCTTGTCCGTAGAGCAAAGGTATTTCGTTTTCTTATCACCCCTACGCTCGATAAAGCCTTTCTGCACCAGTTTTTCGATGATGGCAGCGCGTGTAGCTGGTGTGCCGATGCCTTTTCGCTCTACACCAGCCGGAAATTCATCCGAGCTGGCACTTTCCATCGCTGAAAGCAGAAGATCCTCGGTAAACCTCTTGGGTGGGCTGGTCTTGCCTTCTTTCAGATCGACACCGGCAAGTTCCAATGTCATGCCTTCCGAAAGCTCCGGAAGATCACCTGCCTCCGCATTCTTCTCAGCATCTTCAACTGCCTTTCCTGCATATTGCCTCCAGCCCATATCCGTGACTGTTTTGCCTTTCGTGCGGAACTTCTGACCGGCGCACTCGGCTTCTACTATGGTCTCTGCATAGCGGCAGGGAGTGCCTACCGCGCAAATCAGCCGCACCGCCAGCATGGTAAGAATCGCCTGTTCTCCACTGGGAAGAGAGGAAATGTCATAACCCGCCGCTGTTTTTGTAGGGATAATAGCATGGTGATCGGTAACTTTCTTGGTATTGATGACCTGTGCTGTATTCACCGGTGCCGGTGCATCCGGCTGAATCTGAAAGCTCTGCTGAATCACGGAAACAAGTTCCGGCACAAGCGGTGCCATATCATCTGTCAGATACCGGCTGTCGGTACGGGGATAGGTCACGAGTTTCTTCTCGTACAGAGCCTGCGTGTAATCCAAGGTCTGCTGGGCAGTGAATCCCAACTGCCGGTTTGCTTCTCTCTGAAGCGAGGTCAGATCAAACAAGGCCGGGGGCTTCTCTGATTTTTCTTTCTGCTCCACCTTGGTAATGATGGCACTACCTGCCTGACAGCACTCTGCCACCAGTTTTTCTGCTTCTGCTTTTTCTTTCATCCTCTCACCGCCTGCTTGAAAATCCCGGAATTTCAATTCTGCCGAGTAGAACGGCTCTGGCTTGAAAGCCCGGATTGCTGCATCCCGCATGACCACCATCGCAAGCGTTGGTGTCATCACGCGCCCCACATTCAGGGTCTGCCCATACAGGCATGAAAAAAGCCGGGTTGCGTTGATTCCGACAATCCAGTCGGCACGCTCCCGGCATAAAGCCGCCTCATATAAGGCATCATATTCTGTTCCCGGTCTGAGCTTCTGAAAGCCTTCCCGGATAGCACTGTCCTCCATTGATGAAATCCAAAGCCGTTCCACCGGCTTTTTGCAGCCGCACTGATGGTAAACCAGTCGGAAAATCAGTTCGCCCTCACGCCCTGCATCGGTTGCACAGATCAGACTCTCCACATCTTTCCGCTGCATGAGCTTTTTCAGGATTCCGAACTGCTTTTTCGTGCTGGCGGACACCTGATACTGCCAATGTTCCGGCAAAATCGGAAGATCATCATACTTCCACTTTGCATACTTTTCATCATAGGCTTCCGGCTGGGAAAGTTCCACCAGATGCCCCACACACCAACTGACAAGGTAGCCATTGCCCTCCATATAACCGTCCCCGCGCTGATCTGCCCCGATCACTTTCGAGAGACTCATGGCAACCGAGGGCTTTTCCGCTAATACAAGCTTCATTCGATACTGCTCCTTTCGCAAAAAAATTAGCAGCCAGGCACCGAAGCGCATGACTGCTATGTAAGGAACGGTATTCTGTTTTAGGTCTACAAACTGGGGCTTTTATGATCTTGCCACAGCTTATCAGTCTATGCACGTCAACTGTTGAAACCGCCGTGTACCGAACGGTACGCACGGTGGTGTGAGAGGACGGCGGCTAGTCACCGCCTCCTACTCGCTTGTGCCCATGTTTCGGCC
>ERZ827088.755-NODE-755-length-44767-cov-14.006240_pt1 | contig 44767 bp, 48 predicted proteins | sample MGYA00519922_ERZ827088 | MGnify/ENA primary metagenome ERZ827088 (study PRJEB31778, sample SAMEA3449254) | human gut metagenome | biome: human gut; feature: human-associated habitat; material: faeces | place: United Kingdom | collected 2010/2012 ...
CTCCAATCCGATCTTGCCCAGCGTGCCGCTGCCTTGGAAAACGCCGCCCGCAAACTGGCTGGACAGGTTCTTGATGTTCTCATCGAACGCCCGCCGCGCCTCGTAGTTCACCTCGCGCTCCACCAGCGCATTGTCCTTTGTCGGTGTCCATGCGTCGCCGCCGTACACCTTGTTACGCGGGTCTGCCTCCGGGTCTATGGTGGCACGTGGGAACACTACGCTGGTATCTCCGTACTTCGTGTGCCCCTCCGCCGCGTCCACGATGGCCACGGAAGGGGATGGGATGCCGCCCCAGTTCAAGGCCGCGTCACGAATAACAGACCAGTCCTTGTTGTGTACGGCAATCAGGTCTTTCGTCCGCTCCACCGGCTCGTCGATGGAGAAGCGCTTCTTGACAGGCGGCAGCTTCTCTGCTACACTATCGTCAGAGACGGATGCAGTGCTTCTGGCAGCTCCCGGTGACGGGTTCGTGCTTATTGCTGCATCCGCCTCTTTTTCTGTAAAAGAGGTCGGCTGCAGGTTTAGCACATCGTACAGTGCCATGCTTCCATTTTTCTTCGTGCCTACCACCACGTCCGCCGTGTAGTCGTTTCCGCCCACTCGCAGCAACACATTACCTCTGGCGAAGTCCGTGATTCTGTCCTTGCGCGGATGGTTTAGCCCTTCGTTCACCCAGTCCGTCGTTGCGCGCAGGATTTCGTCGGCATTGTCCGTGGCGCGTAGCTTGTCCGCGTGCAGCTGCGGGTCGTTGTTATAGAGCCACTGCATGTACCGGGAGAAAGTCATCTCCTGTCTGCTTCTGCCGTCAATCTGAATTTCGTTGTTCCCCACGGTGATGCCGTTGGGGAACTTTTTCTTCAGGTTCTCCTTGACGGTCTTCACCCAGTCTGCCTCCGGCACGCCCGCAAGGATGTCCTGTTCCACCTCCACGAACGGCTTGTTGTCCGTGGTCTTTCCGATGGCGTATCCATCCCCACTGTCAGCAAATACCGTGTCCTCGCTGCCATAGTCAGGCGATGTCTCCCGGCGCTCCTGCGCCGTCAGCTCCCGTCGCTTCGCAGTGTCCCGCGCCTCGATCTCTCCCGCCGTGTCGCGGTACAGGTCGGTCGGCATCCGGCCTCCGTTCCTCGCGTTGCGGTCGATGCTGTCCCGCAAGCTGTACCAGTCCCATACGCGGTCGCCGTACTGTTCCTCCAGCTGGTCTCTGCGCTCGTCGTATCGCACCCACTCCGGCGGGTCTGGCTCGATCTGCTCCCATGTGTTCAGGTCAACCTTCCCGCGCGGCACCTTCGGTGCCATGGCATCCAGCTCTTCCATAGCCGCAACGAACTGCGGGTCGCTCTCCCGTATCTGCTCATACTGTTCCTGCAGTCGTGCGCCCTCGCGCCGTTCCTCCGCCGTCCTGCTGTCAAATCCGTTTTCCATTCTCCGGTTCCAGTAGGTGGGGTTTGCCCCGCTGGCAAATCCTTCCCGGCTCTGGATGGCGTGCTGCACCTCATGGATGAGAGAGTTCAGCAGCGCCTCCGGTCTGTTCTTCAGGTCGCGGCTCAGCTCGATGCTGTCAAACTTCCGGCTGTATCCGCCGTTCTGTCCGTCCTCCAGCGTGTGGAATGTCACGCTCAAATCCGCCATATCCGGATAGGCTTCAAACAGCTCCGGCGCATCCACCAGCTCTCCCAGCGTGGTGTAGTTGGGAATATCCGCCGCGTCGGTGCGCAGCTGCATCCTGCTGTCGTTGATCTCGAAGCGCCACTTGCCGTCCATACCTTCGTGCCAGCCCGTTGCCTTGCGGATGCTCTCCATGTCGGCTCCCGCCTCCTGCATCGCCTGCGCTTCCCGCAGGCTTTCAAGGTTCGCGCCGTTGGCGTTCGCCCCGGCATAGCTGTGCTGCAATCCGCCCAGCCCCTGCTGCATGTCGATCTCCGGGTCATACATGTCGTTGAACGCCGCTTCTGCATCCTCTTCAGAGATTTCCCCGTTTGCCATCTGCCGCTGCAGCGTGTCCATGTTCTGCGCCTGCGCAGCGGCTCGCTGCTGCATGTCTGCGGTGAAGCTGCTCTGCGTCTCCTGCAGGGCACTCTGGTAATAATTCTTTGCCTTCGTCAGGAACGCCCGCTCCTGCGCGTCGCTGTTGCCCAGCTTTGCCAGCAGCTCGTTGATAAACTGCAGGATGCGCCGTCCCAGCGTCCGGTTCTGCTGCACCATGGCGCGGATGCTCTGCTCGTCGGTCAGCAGATACTTTTCCACATACTCCGCCACGATCTCCGAATCAATGGCCGCGTTGTCCGTCAGGTTCTCGCCGTGTCGCGCATACAGTTCCGCCTTCTGCTGCCGCATGGCCTGCAGGTCTCCGCCGGTCTGCCGGATGCGGTTCAATACCAGCTTCTGCAAATCGCTGTAGCTTCCGCTTGCCTCGATGCTGTGCGTCAGTTCGTGGCTGATGATCTGCGCCACCGGGTTCTGGCTGCGTGCGTTGACATAGATTTTTCCGTCTGCCGGGTTGTAGTAGCCGTTGTGCATTCCTCCGGTGCTATCCGCGCCTTCGTCGAAGAACACCACCTCGCGCCCCACGATGTTGGCGATGCGCTGTACCTTGGCGACGGTGTCCTCGTCTACGCCCGCAAGAATGCCCGTGCGTTCCGTTTCCGTCTCGGCTCTCGCAGCCCTCTGCCGCGTTTCCGCCTGTTCCGCCGTCGGCAAAACGCCCAGCCGATCAGCCTCCATGGTCTCTCTCAGCGGCACAGGTTGGCGTTCCTGCTCCGTTGTGCGCTGCTGCGTCTGCGTTTCTGCCTGCTCAGCTGTCGGCAGTTCCGTTCCGCCGGTCTCTTCCGCCGTCGGCAGCACCACGCCTTTCGTCTGTTCCTGAGCGGTTCCGGTTTGTCCTGCAGTCGGTTCCGTCCCTTCCAGCATTCTGGTGGTCTCCGCAAACAGTCTGCCGATCTCCGTATCCGTCAGCTTCTTGCCCTTGTTCAACTTGTTCTTCAGCTCTTGTCCCAGCTTGTATGCCTCGCTGTTTTCATCAAGGGTCTCCGCCGTCTCGATGATGCTGTTCACCATCTCGTCGCCCATATTGCGCAGCGTGCTGCCGGTCTGCTGGTATCCGGCGTTTCGCTGCACCGTTCCGATGCCCACACCCGCCGTGGCCATGGTGCCGCCGGATAGTGCGCCGCCGAGGAAGTCCAGCCCCATCTCCGCCGCCTGCTGCGCCACTGCAAGGCCGAAGGCTTCGCCCTCCGTCTTGCCCTCCGCCATATATGCGTCGATGGTCTGCTGCCACTCGCTCTTGTCCTTGGCGATGAGAATGTCGGCAAACAGGTTGATGAAGTCGCTGCCCACTTCCTCCGCGCCTTCCGTGAACGCATTCTTCAGGATATATTTGATGGCTCCGTCTTCCCACTTGCCTTTCAGCAGCGCCTCGATGCTGAACTTCTCTGTAAACACTTCCGCCGCACCCGCGATGGTTCCCAGCGTGAACGCCTGTGTATCTGTCAGTCCTCTATCCTTTGCGGCAACGGTGGCATCCGCCGCCGCGCCGGTGCCCATAATGGCAAGGGACATTCCCTCGCTCAGTGCGCCGCCTCCGCCGAATCCGCCCGTGATCGCAGTATTCAGCAGGAAGTCGCCCATACTCATGCCGGTCTGGTACAGGAAGCTGCCCGCCTGTCCCCAGTTCCCGCTCTGTTCAATGGTCTCCGCCACCTGATTGCGAATGGCGTTGTTGGCGTAGGAAAAGCGGTTGTACGCCGCATTCTGGTCGATGCTTCCGGTGCCGAGATAGTCCGCCGCCTGTCCGAGATAGCTTAGCCCCTTCATCGGGGAAGTCAGCACGCTGAACACGCTGCTGCCCACAGGTGATTCCTTGGCATAGTCTCTCCAGTACGCCTCTTCTTCCTGCCGCTGGCGATAGTTCAGATCGCCCGTCAGGTAGTCATAGTAGGCGTGTGCCGCGTCCTTGCCCTGCGAGGCGTACAGATAGTTGAAGATGGCCACTTCTTCGTCGGTCATCTGCTGCGATTCCGATCTGTTTTCTGTCGCCATGCCGAACAGAGCGCCCAGCGGGTTGCTGTCCCCTCCATAGTTCGCCCCGGCTTGATTTGTGATGTATGCACCCGCCTCGCTGTTGCCGTTGATGTACTCATACAGCGGGTCATCCCAGCCGCTGGCATCGTCACTGTAGTTATCAAACAGAACGTCGAGGTTGGAGCGCTTCTTTCCGTTTGCCGTGCTCTTGTATTGGCTCTTTTCGCCAAAGTCTTCCGCGCTGGTCAGGTCGGCATACTGGTAATATTTCTTCCAGTCCAGCTCCTCCTGCAGCAAATCCGCCGTGCCCTGTGCCTCCGCGACCTTGCCGTCCATGGCCTTGGCCTGCGCCTGCAGCGCCTGTGCCTGCTGACTCCACTGCATCAATTCATTTGTCCCGCCGCGCCGGGAAGATACCTTGTTCATCAGCTGCTGCGCCTGCTTCTGCAGCGCCTTTTGCTGCTCTTGCAGTTGCTTCACATTGCTCTGCGCCGCCGTCAGGTCGGCGTTGATGGCGTTCTCGTCCGTTCGGATGGTCTTCTTCCAGTTGTCGAACAGGTTCTGCTGCTCTGTGCGGTAGGCTTCATAATCCTCCGCCGCCTGCTTGTACCGGTTCCACGCAGGCTCATAGGCGGCATAAGCGGCATCTACCGCCTTTGTCGCGTCTTCATACTGTTTCAGCGTGCTGGCATATTCCTGCTGCATCTGCTGCACAATCCCGGACGCAATAGCGCTGCTGCCCGCGTACTGCTGCAGCTCCGGCAGCTTTCCGCTCAGCTCATTCAGCTTCGTATAGAGATTGCCCGCCGTCTCATTGGCGCTCTGCAGCTCCTCCGCCTTCTTTTTGGCGTTCGCCTCATAGGTGGTCACGGTGTTGTATTTCCGCTCCATATCCGTGCCCAGCTTCGGCTGCGAATAGTATTTCCCATCCGCCGTCGCGCCCACGAGGTAGTTCTGATAGCTGCCGTACTTCTGCTGCATGGCAGTGGAGCGGTTGTACTCGCTCTCTGTCAGCTTATCAGATGCAGCTGCGCGTGCGGCATAGTTCTGCCGCACGCTGCTGTCATACTCGTCTCTGGTTTTCCCGCTCCGGTCGAAGCCTGTGTTGCCGCTGGCAGGGTTCTTCTGCGTGTCTGCCTTGCCCAGCTTCTGATCGCTCCACGCAGAAAAGCTCTGTACCTTTTGCGGCGTGCCGGTCGTCTTCGCTGTGCCGGTCGCCTGCCTCATTTTGTTGTTGCTCCACTCAGAAAAGGATGCCATACCGTGTCCTCCTTACTTGCTGGCGGCGTATTCGCAGTAGTCTTTGATGTAGTCCGCGTAGCTGTTGTAGTTCTTTACCTCGGTGCCGCCGGTGCCGTACTGCTGCAGCGATGCCTTTCTGCGGCTCCACTCGCTCTTGGTCATCAGGCCGGAGCGCACGCCGCCGTCCACCCCCGCCGCCTTCATGTAGGCAATGGCGCTGTCGTAGTCGGTCACGCCGGAGATGTTTCCGCCGCCGGTAGTCCCGCCGCTCTTGGTAAATCCCGCCTGCGTCAGCATCGCCTCCGTGATGCCCGGATTGCTCTGCAGGATGCTATTCCATGTGTCAGCGTCGATGTTCGTTCCGTAGGCCGCCTTCAGTGCTGCAATGTCCTGCGCGCTCAGCCCGGTCGTCTCGGTCTCCTGCGGCATTGTGTTTTCGCCGCCTCCACTGCTTCGTCTCCCTCCAGAAGAGGACTTGCCCGCCGCCGTGGTGTTGAACTTGTTCAGTGCCGCCGCGTCCGGATTGATGCCCAGCTCCCGCAGTCCGGAGTAGTCGCCGTACTGCGCGGCCAGCTGCGCCAGCTGATAGCGCCGCTCGTAGTCCGCCGGGTTGTTGTCGGTGTTGATGCCCATATCATTCAGGAACGAATTGTCGCCCAGCTCCGCCGCCGTCAGTGCTTTGTTCATCGCCTCGCTGCGTCTGTTCGTCTGGTTGTTCACCTCGTCCAGCAGCTGCCCATAGTTGAAGCTGCGGTCGGTGTTGAACTGGTTCAGGTCATTCAGGTACTTGGTGTAGTCCAGCTGCTCCAGCCCGCTCGCCGTCTGCAGGTCGTTGTTGATGCGGTTGTACTCGTCCATCCACGCCTGATAGTCGAAGGCGCGGTTGGTGTTGTACTGCTGCATCTCGTTGAGGAACTTGTCGTAGTCGCTCTGCTCCGCGCCCTGCACCGCGCCGAGGTCGCTGAGCTTCATGTTGTAGTCGTTCATGTACTTGTTGTAGGCCAGCTTGTAAAGCTCCTGGATTTTGTCCGTCATCTGGCTGGCGTAGTAGTCGCCCGCCTGCGCCGCCGCGTTCACCGCGTAGCTGGACGGAATGCCTCCGCTGGCTGCCGCCGCCGCGCCCAGCGCGTCCTGCGTGGCTCTCTGACCTTCCCGCGTGTACTGCTTGCGGTACTGGCTGTAAAGCTGGTCGTTCTCCGGGTCATAGCTGAAGTCCTTCCGGTTCACGATCTGGTCAAGCAAGTCCTGAATGGTCGCGTCGTAGCGGTTGTTGTATTCCGGCTGCGCCTCGCCGTAGGAATAGCTGCCGTAGCCCAGCTGCTTGTCCAAAAGGCCGCTGATGGTGTCGGCATAGTTGTTTTTGTAGGTCGGCGCTGCGCTGCTCTGGAAGTCATTGGGGGATAGCGGGTCAAGGTAGAAGTTTGCGCCCCTCTGCCCGCCGGTGTACCCGCCGTAGCTGGAGCGGATGCCCTCCGCGCCGAGGTTGGCCAGCGCCCGTGCCTCGTCCGTGGCGGCGTTTTTGTAGTCCTGCTTGTACTTCAGGATGCTCATGCCTGCGTCCGGATTCTGCTGCGCCAGCTTCAGGTCTGCGTCAGAGAACTGCCCGCCGAGGCCGCTGCTCTGCATCGCTTTCTGAAAATCGTCGTATGTGTATCTGTTTGCCATAGTCCGCCCCTTTCTTATAGTTCGCTGCCGTTGTACACTTCCCGCACCAGTGAATACAGTCTGCATCCGCCGTTTCCGGTCATCCGGATGCGGAAGTGGTCGCACCGGCGCGGGATGATCGGCAGATAGTAGCTGCGCTTCACTTCCGTCTGCAGCGTCTTCACCGTCCGCCACACGCCGTCGCTGTCGAACTGCATGTCGATCTGCACGCTTGCATCTTCATCCAACTCCAGCCGCAGCAGCAGCTTTCCGATGCCCTTCTTCTCCGGTGTCGCCGTGGAAGAGGACGAATAGGTTGTGTACTCGTAGAAGTCCGCCCACTCCGCCTTCCATGCTACCAGCGCTTCCTGCACCGCGCCTTGCGGCACGCTTCTGGCGTTGCCGTTCATCCAGAGCTTGCCGGTCGCATCAAGGCAGTATAGCTCCTCATTCCAGCCCCAGCCCACAGCCTGCGTGCTGTCCTCCCGGTGCCACAGGTTGGTGCGGGTGTCGAAGGCAAACAGCTGATACACCCCCGTCGTGTCCTGCAGCGAGACGAAATACTTTGTCCCGTCGCTGCCCGCCACGCCGTTCCGGAAGCGCTGCGTGCCGAATGCCGCGCTCACGCTTTGCGGGATGCCGCCGCTCCATGCCACAATGCCTGTCCGGCTCAGGTAGAAAAGCGTCTCGCCTGCGATGGCAAGGCTCTCGTCGCTGCCTCTTTCCACGCCCAAGCTGGCGCTGCCCATCACCTGAAAATTGGACGGCTTGTCGCCGTAGACCTTGTAGATGTGCTCCTCCTTGAAGAAGCACGGATAGCCGAGATAGCTGCAGCACGCCGTAAAATCTCCGGTGCTTTCCACATCCACCGCAAAGCTGTCCGTCGCCACGCCGTCAAACACATTCCAGTTGAAGATGTCGCCCAGCTTGCTGGCGTAGATCGTGTCGCCCTTGCATCCCCACAGCCGGTTTTCATTCTCGCAGATATAGTCTAACTCCGGAACCGTGCGGCTGAGTTGCAATGTTTCGCTGTCTCCGCCGTCCGAGATGGTGAAGGTGTTCTCATAGAAGCGCAGGTTGTCCCCGTCAATCTCCCGGATAATGGCGGTCTTGTTGTTCTCCGGATGCGTCGTCGCGCCGGAGATCGTCACCGCGTCGCCCTCGTTGAACTTTGCTCCCGCACCCACAGCGTAGATGGTGTTGGCTTTTGCTTCCTCGCCCGCGTAGGTGCCGTCCTGAATCTTCGCGCTCCCGCTCCAGCTGCTTTCCAGTGCGCCGAAGTCGCCCGTCAGGCGGTTGTAGTATTTCTTGTCCGGCAGGATGACGATGTACGCGCCGAGGCTTGCGAACTTCTTGTGCCCGTCGGTGACGATGCCCTTCAGCTCGCCGTCGGCGTAAAAGCCCGTTCCATCCGCCCAGTACAGCCCGTCGTGGGCATATAAGCCGTTCGGTTTCGTCAGCGTCCGGCATGTCCACCGCCTTGCGCGCGGGCTTAAAAGGGGATAGAAGTCGCTCGTCAGATTCTCCATGTCCCACAGGTCGCCGTTCTCCGCTGCGAGCGTGTGGTTGTATCCGCCGAACTTCACCTGCTTGCGCTTGCTGATGCCGTCGCCGTAAGCCATGGATGGCAGCCCGATCGCCATTATCCCTCACCTCCGAACACAATGAACTTCTCCAGTGCCTCCAGCTGCATGGGCGTGATCTTCTCCGGCACCGGCGCGTGCTGCACCGTGAAGTCGTCCTCCACCTGCGTCATGCCCAGCGCCCTGCGTTCCCTCAGGTATCCCGCCGCCGCGTCCGCATCCCGGTAGGGGAAGGTGCCCCGCTCCGTCCACTTGATGTTTCCCTTTTCATCCTTCTCCGCGTACTTCTCTGCCAGTTTCAGCTCCTCGCTCTGCAAAAACTCCACATGGCTCTGCAGCTGCTTCTTCACCATCATCACGGCAAATGCCGTCTGATAGTCCATCTCCTTCTGCTGCAGCTGTACCGCAGCCAGATAGGCGTTTGCGCATTCGATCAAATACATGCTTTCCCTCCTTAGCTGCTGCTCACTTGAAGCAGCGTCCCGTTGACATACACATCTCCCGTCAGGTAGATGCCACTGTCTCCTCTGATGGTCATTCTCGTTCCCGCATACAGGAACACGTTCTCGTCCGCCTCCATACTGATGCCGCTGGCACTCTGCAGCTTCATGGCAAAGCCCACGCCCTGCACATAGTTGGTGTAGATGAACATGCGGTATGTGCGCTCGTATTCCGTGCCCGCGCCCTGATCGTCCAGTCGGATGCCGCCCGCCACATAGTTGGTGTTCAGGTAGCAGAACTCGATCTCGCCGCCCACGCTTCCGTTGGCTTTCAGTACGCTTTTGAAGGTGCTGCCCTCGATGGTGCAGCCGTAGATGTCGATGGCCTCGATGGTGCCCGTGGTGATGTTGTCCCCGTTGATGGTCGTCCAGCCGCTGGTGGACAGGTCTGCGAAGCTCACCATGCCGGAGAAGCTGATGGACTGGCTGCTCAGCTGCACGCCGTTTGCCAAAAGCCGAATGGTGGAGCTGGATGAGCCGTTGGTCACGCTCAGCGTCATGCCGTTCACCGTCTGCGTCAGGGAAGAGATGTTCCCCTCTGCGTCCGAGATGCGGCTTGTCAGGCTTGTGGCCGTCTGCTGCAGGGTGGAGATGCTGCCCTCCGCGCTGCTGATGCGGCTTGTCAGGCTTGTGGTGGTGGCGGTGAGCTGCGTTATGTTTCCCTCCGCGTCGCTCAGCCGCGTGCCCAGTCCCGCCGCCGTCACTGTCAGCGCTGCGATATTTGCCTCGTCATCCTTCAGCTGCACATACACCGGCTCCGTGATGATGTTTGCGATCTCCTCCAGCCCCGCGTCGTTGAAGTTCTCCTTGTCAAGGTTTCCCATGCTGTAGCGCAGCTGCTCCAGCAGCATGTAGAGATAGCTTGTGATCTTCTCAAACTTCTCGTCCGTGCTCTGCTCCTGCGTCAGCGTCGGGAAAGTGGTGTCTGCCGTCAGCAGGTTTGATGGCATCTTTCATGCCTCCTTTCGCGCAGAAGGCGGAGACCGGCGGAATGCACCGGCCTCCGCCGCTCTCTCAGTCCTTCACCGCAGGCTCCATGCCCACGGCCTTCAGCTTGCGGTCAAACGCCCCGCCGCGATACTCCAGCACAAGGGTACGCACCATGTCGTGGCTCAGGTCGATGATGTCCTCGTTGCCCGTCGGGTCGCTGCCGTCGCCGCCGAGGATGTTTGCATCCATCAGCTTTTCGATGATGTCGTGGAACTCCTTGTTCTTGATGTCCCGCAGCCGTTCGTATCTCACCATGTTTTCTTCCTCCAGTCTTTCGTTTACTTCCTTTGCGATCTGCCCGTGATGCTCGTACAGCCAGTTGCCGGGGCAGGACTTGTTTGCAAACCATCTGTGCACGGTCATGTTCTGCCGTTCTACCTGACCTACGAGGTTTTGATCTCCCTTCCACCGCAGTTCAGGGATGTGATTCCGCTTGCAGATGTCCACCAGCAGATTGATGAGGCTCTTGTATGCCTTTTCCGTGATCGGCCACGGCTCGCCCTTCGCGCAGTTGGCCACCTCGATGGTCACAGCGCGGTTGTCGTTGCTCCTGTTGGATGTGCACCAGCTCGCGTATCCTTCCTCAACGTACATGCCGATGCGCCCGTCGCTGCCGATGCCGTAGTTGCTGCTGGATTTGCTCGTCTGGAACATCTGCCCGCAGCTCTCCACGCTCAGATTCCCAGCCATGCAGTGGATGCTGATAGTGTCGATTGCATGGTTTCGCTTGCCGTAGGTGTACGGACTGAGCTTGGTGTAGCACACCAGCTTACTGTTTCCCATGGTTCTCCTCCGTCAGCATACCGTGCTTCAGCTCATATACCGCCGCTTCGATCAGTGCATCAATACGCGCCTCGTCCAGCGTGATGCCGTGCTCCGCCAGCCAGTTCAGCACATAGGCTTTCTTCTCCTCGCCGCGCCCGCTGCCGTTGTAGATCTGTTCTGCAGCGCTCACAGCGATCTTCACCCATGCGTTGATCTCTGCCTGCTGCTGCGCCGTGGTCTTGCTCTTGATGTACGGAATGACAATAGCGGTGATGACCGCCGCGATGAGGGCGAATGCCGCCTCAATGATGATGGTGATGTTTGTCATGGTCTTGCTCCTTTCATAAGTCCGTTACCTGTTCTTCCTTCCTGCCGATACCGCCGAAGCTCTCCCGCTTTTCAAACAGGCTCTTCGCGCAGTACAGCAGCACCACGCCGATGATCTCCGTCACCGCCGTCCGGCTCAGGCTTTCCGCAATCTCCGTCCTGCCGAGGAAGGCGAGGGCGTAGCTGCACCACACCCAGCCGATGCCGTTGATAAGGCACGCCCACACAATGCGCTTGGTGGTCGTTGTCTTACTTGGCCGTCTTCTCTGATGCCTGCCCTTCATGCCCCTCTCTCCAGATCGTCGATGCGGTGGTTTGCCACCTTCAGCTTTTCCTCGAAGACCGCCGCCGCCTCTTCCAGATGGTAGGTGCGCTCCACCAAACCGTTGTGCTTCGCTACTTTCTGCTCCAGCTCCTCCAGCCGGTAGGCGATGAGCGCCGCGCTTTTCTTGTTTGCGAAGTACGCCCCCGCCATGGTGCCGATCAGGCTCAGCACAGCCACAATGACCGTCTCCGTCATGCCGTCGCCTCCGTCCATCCATACGCACCCGGCTCCCACACGTTCGCGTCCACATCGCTCGTCCAGTGTTTGCCGTTGTGGCTCACCTTTGCGCCCTTGGCGTAGGCATCTGTGCTGCCCACCGGCTGGCTCCACTCCGGCCATTCCTCCGCCGGGTCGGAGATGCCCACCCACAGCGACGGGCTGTCCTCCGGTTTCCAGTCCCCCTGCGAGGTGTGCGCCTGCAGGCATTTGTAGAGCTTTCCGCTGCGTTCCCTGATCTGTCCTGTGGTGTAGGCCACCGGGTACGCCCACGGGCTGAACAGCTCCGCGTGCTCTCCCGCCGTCACGCCGTCGATGTCTCCCCTCTCTGTCATGGTGACAAATGCGATGCCCACCGCCTCACTGCTGCTCTGCAAAACCGTGCCGGTGTCCTTCTCAATGAGCTGCACTTCCTCCAGTTCATCAAGCCCCGTGTGCCCCATCAGACGGTATACCGTGCCGTCCACGGCCACGCCCTGTGCGTCCTCCTCTTCGCAGAGGATGTAGAAGCCGTCCGCGTGCCTGCGGATGTAGTTTGGCTTCTCTGTCAGCGCGATCACGCCGCCGTCCTTTCTGATCTCGTACATGCTTTCACGCTCCTTTTTCCATCAGTCGTTTGTAGAACCTGTCCATCCGCCGCAGCACCCGGTAGCTGTTGCCCCGCCGCATGTGGCCGCGCCAGCTCTCGTATGCCGTGCGGATGTCTTCCTCTGTCATTCTGCCTTCCGCCATCCATCGCCGGAAGGTCTTCAGCTTCCGCCGCATCCGCCTTGCGCTTTTGCGGCACATCTTCCGCCGCACCTTCCCCGTCTCCGTCAGATAGAATCTCGTCTTCAGGAAATGCAGCTCCTGCAGCTTTACAATGCGCGTCTTCTTCTCGTTCATCCGGATGCCGAGGTCTGCGCATACCGCCCGGATTTGCTTCAGGCATTCCTGCAGGTAGTCCCGGCTCTCGTGGATGAGATAGCCGTCGTCCATATATCTGCCGTAGCCCTCGATGTGCAGTTGCTTCTTGATGAAGTGGTCAAGCCGGTTTGGCAGCATCAGCGCGTCGATCTGGCTCACCTGACTGCCGAGGCCGAAGCCCCGCTCGCCAAAGTCCTCCATCAGACCGCACGCCAGCTTTTGCACCCGCTCGTCCCGGATGCGCCGCTCGCTCTCTGCGTAGATCGGCGCGTGCGGCGCGGAGTTGAAGTAGTCCGAAAAGTCGAATACCAGCGCCCAGCCGTCCGTCCCGTGCTTTCGGTAGTACCGCTGCAGGTGGCAGGTCAGCCTATCCATGGCAAAGTCGATGCCCTTGCCCTTCAGGCTCGCCGCGTTGTCGTAAACGAATGCTGCCGAAAACAGCGGCACCAGCGCGTTGTCGCACAGGCAGCGCTGCACCACCCGCTCCGCAATGTGCACGCTGCGGATGTGCCGCAGCTTTCCCCGTTCCATCAGGTCGAAGGCGAAAAATCCCTTGGTCTTCCATGTGCCGTCCATCAGCTCCCGGTGCGTCCGGGCGATGTTGGCGGTAAAGTTGCCGAGATATCGCTGCGTTGAGCATTTCCAGCCCACGCCCTTGCAGCATTCCCGTCCCGCCCGGTACAGGTGCTCGTAGCTGAACACCTGCTCAAAGCTCCCGCACGCCTCGCTGCGTGCATCTCTTCGCCGCTGGCGTTCCGCTTTTCTTCTCCTGTACCGTGCCTCGTGTCTCTCTTCGCTCGTCATAATTCTCCTCGCCCGTTAGGGCATCCCCTGTACGGAATTATTCTTGGGTGCGTGTTCTATCCGCATGGCAGTACCAGCCATGGAACGGGCTGTCCGCACATTCGCCCGCCATGCAAGCAGCGTCCGGCTGACTGCATCAGAGGATTGTTTTGGCCGTGCCGGGAACAAGCTCTCCTTCTGCAAGGGTGCTGCTTCGCCGCTGCCGGTTACTGTCCTGACCCATCTCTTGCAGAATCCGAAGGCCACGCCATTCGCATTGCTCGCGTTGTTGTAGTTGGCGTTGCCGTTGCTGTTGACATTGCAGAAATTCGTGGAGTTGCTGCCATTCGGAGAGCGCTCCCACCAGTTGTTCGCGCTGCCGCAAGTGCAACAAATACAGAGCTTGACCCATATTCTTCATTCCGGAAGGTCTTTGTACCGCTGCCGGTCGTTCTTCTTCACCGCCGCAATGAGCTTCGCTTCCTCGCAGATGAGGTCGCCCCAGCGCTGCATTGCCTTGTGAATCCACCCGTATCCCTCCGGGTTCTGCAAAATGCTGTCATACAGCAGCTGCAGCTTCGGGCTGAGGTTCTGCAGCGCGTTGTTCGCTCGCATCAGCTCGTCCCTGCGCAGCTGCGCCTCGTGCCGGTTCGTCGGCCAGATGTTGTTCGCCGCCCGTACCCGGTCATGCACCTCGCTGCTCAGCTCCATGATGCGTCCCGTCAGAAACCGCTCGTACCGCTTCGGTGCCTTCATGCAGCACGCGAAGGTGTGCGCCTCCAGCTGCCTTGCCGTTTCGATGAACTGCACGCTGCTCTCGCCTCGTTTGGATTTGTAGACCGACATGGTTCTCTCCCTTCCATCCCGCAGCACACAGGCTGCGGGATTTCCTCAGATGCTGGATTAAAAGCAGAAGCCGAAGGCCACGCCAATCGCAACGCTCGCGTCGGTGTAGAAGGCGTTGCCGTCGCCGTTGACAAAGCAGAAACTCGTGGAGTAGCTGCCATACGGAGAGCGCTCCCACCAGATGCCCGCGCCGCCGTTGTAGTTCTTCACCTTGCTGTTGCCCGCCTTGTAGTAGTCGTACTGCGTGCCCTCGCCGTTCTTGGAATAGCTGACGCTGCCGAAAATCTCGATCTCGCTCAGCAGAAACAGCTTGTCCGCCGTGGTGTTGATGGTGGCGCTCTGGTTGCCCGCAGAGGTCAGCTTGTTCACCTCCCGGATGCCGTTCTGTACCTCCGTCGGCATCAGCGCCAGAATGGCAGGCAGGTGTGTGCTTCGCATGGCGCAGCTCGTCCAGCCGCCGCTGTTGGTGTTGGAGCTGTTCATGTTCTTGGTCTCGCCGTAGCAGTCGTGCAGCTGGAAGGTCAGCGGTGCCTTCCCGCCGGATGCGTAGGTGTCGTGGTTCTTGCCGATGATGTCTACCTGATAGCTCGCGCCATTGATGGTCATCGTCTTGCTGTTGCCCACCACCCATGTGCTCGGCACGCTGCCGCTATGGCACGCCGCGATGATGGAAGCCCAGTCGTTGTCCGCGAAGTTGTCCTTCAGGAAGCTCACCGTCACCGCGCAGGTCTTGTTCGCCGGTGCGGTGTAGTTCGTTCCCGCCGCCACGCTGATGGTGATCGTCGCACTGCCGTTAGCCTTGCCCATCACCGTCACCGTGTTGCCCGATACGCTCACCGTCGCCGCCGCTGTGTCGCTGCTCACGGCGCTGATCGTGCCGTCGCCGCTGCGCGTCACCGTGATGGTCTTGCTCTTCGTCGTGGTGTCCAGTGTCATGCTGGCGGGGGAGATGGAGAGGCTGCCCGCCGCCTTCCCGATACTCCAGCTCACGCTCTTCGCCGTCGTCGTGCCGTCCGCCCATCGGTAGTTACTCTTCGGCGTGAAGGTCGCTGTGTAGCTCCCTGCGTTGGTGCCCGTGGTCGTGCCGCCGATGGTCAGCTGTACCGTGTTGTAGTTGTTCCATGTGGGGGACTGGCTGCCGCCGTTGTAGGTCAGGCTCCCGCTCTGGCTCGGCACCGTGGAGATCGTCTTCCGGTTCACCGTCACGCTGGTGGTGGCCGTCTTGGTCACGTTCCGCTCCGTGTAGCTCACCGTGATCGTCTGCGTGCCCACGGTATTAAGCGTCGCGGGGCTGCAGCTGTAGCCCGTCACATTGGCGGTGGCTCCGTCGGAGTATGTGGCCTTCACCACCATGCCCGCGCTCTGGAAGCTGTCGCCATACTCATAGACCTTCTTCGTCGGCTGCGCCGTGATCTCGATCTTCGTCAGCCGGTGGATGACCGTGATGGTCTGCTCCGCCGTCTTCGTCACGCCGCCCTCTGTGTAGCGGATGGTCATCTTCGTTGTGCCGTCCGCCAGCGGTGTATTCGGCTCGTAGCTATAGCCCGTGCATTTCAGCGTCGCGCCGTTGCTGTAGGTCGCAGTCACCACCATGCCCGCCGGGTCAAAGGTCTCGCCCTGCGTGTAGGTGGTCTTTGTAGGCGGTGTTGTGATGGCGATTCCGGTCAGCTTGATGCCGCCGCCTCCGCCGCCCACCATGTTGAATACCAAACTCATGCCGTTGCCTCCGTTCTCAGAATGTTCACGGTCAGATTGGCCGTGGGTGCTTCATTGCAGTGGAAGGTCATCTTTCCCGCCGTGGTCACATCGTCGGCGTAGATCACCGCCTCTGCGTAGCCTGCAAAGCTGTCTCCCGCAGGGCATACCGTGTAGGCGTACCCGCTCGTGACGAACTTGCTGTTGCTCACAGTCTGCGCGTTGCCGCTCCACCCCGCCGCCGTCAGTGTCACCGTGAAGGAAAGTGCCTTCCCGCTCTTGCCGTTCCAGCCCGTCCGCTCTGCCGCCGTGATGTGCGCGGTGGTGTTGCCCTCGTGATCGTCGAGGTTGCCCTGCACGGCTGCCGCAGCGCCCGCTGTCTCTTTCCCTGCAAGTGCGGTACGGATGTCGCTGTGCGCCGTACTGGAGCTGTTATGCGCCGATACCGCGCTTGCCGCCGTCCCCGTCGGGTCTGCGCCCGCCTGTGCCGCCGTCACCCGATGCGGGTTGTCCGTGTTGCCGGTGTGTGCGCCGAGGCTCGTTGCGTTGGCTTTCTTGTCCAGCTCCGTCTTCACGCCGCCGCTGGTCACGGGGTTCGTGCTGTTCGCCGTCGGGGCTGTGTCGAAGGTCAGCTTGTCCTGCTTGCCGTTCCACTTGGTGCGCTCCGCCGCTGTGATGTGCGCCGTGGTGTCGCCCTCGTGGCCGTCCAGATTGCTCTGCACCGCCGCCGCAGCGCCGGAGGCATCCGCCCCCACCATCTCCGCCGTGTAGTCGCCCTTCTGCGGCTTCACGATGCCGCCGCGCCCGTTGAAGCTGGTCACGCCGCCGCCCGCAATGGCCTGTGCGCTCTCGCACCAGTATTTGGCGTTGTTGCTGTCCTCGCCCTCGCGGGTGCCGGTGCCGCCCACCGCCCAGCTTTCGGCGGTCTTGCTGTTGGCTGCCACCTGTGTGGCGCTCTGCGCCGCCGCTGCGGCGCTTTCCTCCGCGTCTGCGGCAGCGCCCTCCGCCTTCACTTGTGCGCTCTGTGCCTTGCTCTGTGCGCTCACCGCGCCCGTCTTGGCGGTTTCCGCTTCGGTCTTGGCGCTCGTCGCCGTGCTTGCTGCCGTCTCCGCCGCCGTCTGTGCATCCTCTGCCGCGCTCTGCGCGTTTTCCGCCTTGCTGGCAGAGGTTGCCGCCGCCGTCTTGCTGCTCGCCGCTGCAGTCTCGCTGGCCTTGGCGTTCGTCTCAGCAGTCTGTGCTGCGGTCTTGGCGCTCGTTGCCGTGCTGGCCGCTGTCTCTGCCGCCGCCTTGGCGCTTCGCGCGTCTGTCGCGCTCTGTGCTGCCGCTGTGGCGTTGGTGCCGCTGGTGGAGGCGTAGCCCTTGGCGCTGCTCTCCGCCGTCTGTGCTTCTCCCGCCGCGTCCGTGGCTGTCTTGGCGCTTGCTGCCGCCGCTGCGGCTTTCTCCGTTGCGGTGTCTGCGCCGCTCTTGGCTGCGGCTGCGTCTGCGCCGGTGGTCTGTGCTGCGGTCTCCGCCGCACTCTGCGCCGCCTCCGCCGCGGTCTTGGCGTTCTGTGCCGCCGCCAGCGTCTGGCTCACCACATCGCCCTGCAGCTCGCTCAGGCTCAGCAGCTCCTGCCACTGTGTGTCGCTTTCGTACTTCCACTGCAGCTGCTGCGCGGTTTCGTCATAGCGGATGACGATAGGCTCGCCGCCGTCACCCTTCAGGCTCTTCAGCCATTCCTCCTCCGTCCCCTGAAAGCCGTGCTTCACGGCGATGCCGTAGGCGGTGATGTAATACCCGCGCCACTCGGTTCCGATCTTCGTGTTTCCGTACCCGCTCATACATATACCTCCTCGTGGGTATCTGCCGGACGGTAGTTGAGGGCAAACCAGCGCATGAACTCGCCGAAGAAGCTGTTGAACATCTGCATCGTGTTCTGGTATTTGTTGTACTCGCCGTTGGCGAAGTCGATCATGGCCGTCAGGTATGCCCAGTAGATTTTGTCGTGCGGCGGCTGCGCCAGCAGTTCCTTGTCCTTGTCCGCGTCGTACTGGTAGGTGATGATCTCCTCGCTCGCCCACAGTAAGACCTCGGTCTGCACCAGCCCTTCACACTCGTTCAGCCACTTTGTCTTCGCCTCGTTTGAGAAGGCGTTGGGCTTGATCTCGTCTACATAGTCGATGACGCTCTTCAGTGTCGCCATTATCCGTCCCCCTTTCCTCGAAATGAAAAGCGGGGCAGCGGCCTGCGCCGCCGCCCCGTCCGGTCTGTGTTCTGATTAGTCGCCAGTCGATGTGGCAATGAGCTGCGTGCCGCCGGTCACGCCGCCCACGGCATAGCCGCGCCAGTCGTTGAAACCGGCGATGAAGCGGGCGTAGCCCTTCCACACGTTGGCATCGTTGCCCGCCAGCTCGCTTCTGACCTCCAGCTGCACGCGGTCAAGCCACATGGCGCTGCCGTACTCGTCGTTGTACTTCTTGTCCAGCAGAATCCACGGGGAAGTGCCGGACGCGATGAACTGGTTCAGGTACGGCCACACCACCACGTTCCAGCGGCCAAAGTTGTAGTTGAAGCCGTTGTTGGCAGTGGCAGGGTCTTTGTCCGCGCCGATGGCTGCGAACACGTCGCGCTTGAGCTTGTAGTCGTTGGGGATGAGGATGGTGGTGGGAGCCACATCCAGTACCTCGTCGTTGTCGCCACGGAAGTCCTGCATCTTCGCCTCCATCGCCATCAGCGCGTCGTTGCTGAAGGCATCAGAGAACTGGTTGGACTGGTTGGACTTGCCCAGCTTGCTGGGGTGGTTGGTGGCGAACAGGCACTTGCCATCGGCGGTCTTCACGTCAAAGGTCTTGCCGGAGAAGGTGGTCTCCGTCTTCTTCTGGACAGCCGCGCCGATTAGGGCAGCGCCGAACTTCTCGCGGGTGCGGTAGTAGCTGGTGATGAAGCCAGCGGGCTGCTTCTTCAAATCCATCAGCTTTGCATCCTCCACGATCTCACGGGACAGGGAGAAGCTGTTCTTCCATGTCATGTGTTCGAGGAACTTGGCAAAGCCCTCCTGCATACCGTCCACGGGGTAGTCGCCGTTCTCGCCCACCGGCTGGAAGCCGTCCATGGCCGTCATGGTGGAGAACTTTTCGCCCCAGTGGTTGCTGCTGCCCATGTTGAACAGTTCCGGCAGCATACTGGTCTGTTCAAACGCCTCGCCCCTCTTTTCGAGGAACATCTTGATCGGCTCCTGAGACTTGCCGAAAATGCTGTCCTGAAGGCCGGAGCCTTCGGTAAAGGTGATATTAGCCATTGTTCACTGTACTCCTTTCGTCGTTCTTAGAAGCGCACGCGGCACATGCTGCCGCTGGCGGTGCCGTCCATGTACACCACCTCCGCCACACCGTTGGTGGTCGTGGCCGTGACCTGCAGGCCGTCCGTGTGCAGCGTCACCTTGTCGCCCAGCTTGATGCTGGTTGCGGCAGCTGCAAAGGTGGTCTCCAGAATCATGTCCTTGCCCACGCGGATAACGGGGATGATGTCGCCCGCCGTGCACTCGCCGTCCTTTTCGCACATGGAGATGTAAGTGGGCGCGGTTGCGCCGGTAGCCAGCGCCAGCTGGCCGGTGGTCTGCGTCAGTGCCATGCCCACCTTGGGTGTGATGGCGCTTGCGGGCAGGTATTCAATACCCGGCACGCGGTTGTCATCAGTGGAATAAATCTTGAAAGCCATTGTGCTTTTCTCCTTTCGCTTCGTCAGCCCTTTTTATGGCTGCGGTTGTAGTGTGCCTGTATCTCTGCATCCGTGGCACCCGGATTCAGCGCGCGGTACATCTCCTTCACTTCAGCCGGTACGCTCACCGCGCCCGCGCCTCGTTCCTTGGTCTGTCCCATGTGCTGCTTGCCCTGCAGGTTGTTGAGAGCTGCCTGTCTGGTGGCCGCCGCCGCGCTGCTGGTCAGAGCCTCGAAGTTTGCCAGCCGGTAGGCATCCACCAGCGTGTTACCCTTCTTCACCAGCTCGTAGAACTTCGGATAGGTCTCCATGGCCGCAAGGTCTTTCAGCTCCCGGATGTTGGGGTTCAGCTTGCCGATCTCCTTTAGCTGCTCGTCCACCTTCACCCGTGCCTGTGCCTCGTTGGCCTCCTGCTGCGCCCGCTCCGCCGCCGCCTGCGCTTCCTTGGCCTGCTTCACTTCCGGCAGGTCGTTCACGAATGCGTTGAACTCCTCGTCGCTCATCCCGCTCTTCTTCAGCACGCGGGCTTTGCGCTCTGCATCGAAGCGCTGCCGGTACTCGTCGTACTCCGCCTTCGATGTGATAGGCTGCTTCGTGTACGGGTTCACCAGTCCGCTGTTTCGGAACGCCTCGTCGATGGTGCGCCTCGCTTCTTCCTGTGCGTCTGTGCGCGCCTTCTCCACGGCGGCATCCCGCTCCGCCTCCGCCTTGCGGCGTGCCGCTGCAAACGCTGCGTTCTGCTCCGGGGTCTGCTTGCCCGTCTCACCATGATCTTCGCCGTCCTCCGCAGCTCCCTGCGGTTCTCCGGCGCTTGTGTCCTGCGTCTCTTCTTCGGCAGGGTCGGCGGCTTCCTGCTCTTCTGCGCCTTGCGCCTGTGTGGTCTCGTCCGTGGCAGGGTCGGCGATCTCCTGCTCTTTTCCGCCTTCGTCAATGCCAAACAATGCGCCGTAGTCGATGTCCATGTGTTGTGCTCCTCTCTGGATTTTTGCGCTTTTCCTGCGAATGTGTGGCTTGCTTTGTCAGATGATCTTACTTGTTCTTGCTGCTTCTCAGGTCGTTGCCGGTCTTCACGGTGCCGTTGCCCTTCTTGTTGTCGCCGCTGAAGGGTGCCTTCACCACCTGCGCGCCGGTGTTCTTGATGCTGCCAGCGTAGGTCTTATCTGCCATCTCTGCGTCCTCCTTTCTTTCCTTGATGCTCCTTTGTGTCACGGTCGGCGGCGCGGGTGCCCCAGTCCCGCGCCGCTTCCCGCTTCAGGAGGTCGGGCGATACCCGAATGATAGGGAAGTATCTATGTCAGACGGGAGCATTCGCTCCCATGGTCTGCCCGGAATCACGCGCAGCGTCCTGCTGCGCTCTCTGGATGACGGCCTGTGCGGTCTGCATGTCCGGCCCGCCATTCTGCTGCAGCTGCATCTGAGCCTGCTGCATCTGCTGCTGTGCCATCTGCATCTGCATGGCCATCTGCTGCTGCAGCTGCTGTTTGTGCAGTTCCTCTTCGAGGTATGCCCGCGTCTCTCCGGCTCCCGGATAGTGCAGCAGCTCCATCTTCGTCCAGAACAGGATGAGCGTCTGAATCTGCGCCGGGTCTCCGAAGGCTCCGGTCTGCAGATTCATGCGCGTCTCCTGCCACATGGCCTCGCGGTTCGATGCCAGCGGGGCAGAGGTATCGCAGCTGAAGAGGAACTGATCGTTCCAGCACCACTCTCCCGCCGCGTCCTGTTCAAGGAAGTCATAGCGGTTGAACGTCTCGTACTGTGCGTTGCCGTGGATGTCGTTGGACACCACCGGCCTCGGCTCGTCCGTGTACGCCAGTTTGAACTTGAACATAGCCTCGAACAGCGCCGCATACGCCGCGTCTTTCATCACGCGCTTGCTTTCCAGTCTGCCAGCACTCTGCGCCGCCGCGAACTCCTTTGCCTTGCCGCTGGTGGCCGTGCGGTCTGTCCGCCCCTGAAAGCTGTCCGTGATGCCGATGATCTGGCGTGCCTCTTCGTATACCTGCGACAGGTACACCATGTCCTGCTCCACGTTGCCCTGCAGGTCGTATACGTCGATCAGCGCTTTGGTGGCCGCATTGCCCGGTCGGATGACCTTCATGTCCTCCGCGTCCACGCGGATGCTGGCCTCGTCCGGCAGCGTGATGTAACTGCCCGATTTCAGCAGCTTGTCGATGATCTTGCTCTCGATGCGGTTGGTGGTGTTCTGCTGGTCAGCGATCTTGTCAATATCGCTGTCTCCCAAGAACTTGCCGTATACGCTCACGTTCTTCTGCAGGATGACCGGGAAGATGTCTGGCTTGTAGAACGGCACCTTCGTCGGCTCCTCGATGATCTCCACCACCGGCAGCCCCAGCTCGTCCGTCTCCGTGTCGGATGCCGCCTCTCGGCGCACCATGCCGCCGATGGTGCTGCCGTCGCTTCTGGTGACGGCCACAGGGATTTCCTCGAACTCTTCCTCAGTCTCCTCCCACTTGCTTCCGCCGCAGTATGGGCACTTCTTCCGCCCGCCCCGCAGAGGCATCGGTCTCGTCTCTCGTGCCAGCGCCTCCGCCGCCGCGTCCATGTTCATCTCCGGCTGGAAGTCTGCCTCCGCCGCCGCGCTCATTCCGTTCGGCAGCAGAATGTCCGGCGCATCCGCCTCTGGCTCCGTCAGCAGCGGTTCTACCGCGCCGCACTTCACGCACCTGCGCAGCCGCCGCGCCTGATAGTCTTCAAGGTCTTCCAGCTGCGTGTCGTTCACCCAGCTGTAAAGACCGATGCCGCCCTTGTCGTTACGGTAGTAGGCGATGTACTGCGTCACAAGGTCGTTCGCCGTGGTGTCCCCACCGGTGCCCTTGATGTCCGGCTCTTCCTCGCTCTCGTCTGATACGTCCACATCGTAGCGCCTGCGGATGTATTCCTTCGTCTGTGGGATTTTGAGGATGATGTAGTCCATGTCCTCGATGCCTGTGTACACGCCGTCCTGCGGGATGATCTGCTTCGGGTGAAGCGTGGATACCGCCAGCTCCCCGATGGTGAAGTGCGTCCGCTGCGTGTTGTCCCACTCCACCAGAAACGCCGCGCCGCCCTGAATGGGCACCGTCCGCTCCATGATGTCGTTGAGCTGTTCAAACGGCATTCTGTCAAGCTCGTTGCGCAGCATGTCCTCGATGAGCTTTGCTTTCATCTCGTCCTGCTTGCGTCTGGCCGTCACCTTCGGCTGCGGAATGTTGCTGTCTGTCTGCGCCTCGATGATCTCCGCGCAGATATTGCGCACATGTACGGCCTTCGTCTTCCGCTCTCCCTGCACGATAGGCCGCATTTCGTTCGTCCCGGCATACAGCGCCTCCCGCTCGTCCATGCGGCTGGTCTCGTCGTCGTATGCCGCTTCGTTGGTCTTCAGTCTGTCCTGCCAAAGCCGCAGCTTGTTCTTGTCCTGTTTCTTCATAGCGTCCTCCTGTTATCGCTGCGGATTGCCCCAGCGTTTACGCAGCATCTCCCGCTCCGTCGGTGATGCGTTCTCATAGTCCTCCCACATGGATGCCGTCCATAGCCGCGCCACTGTTTCCTTCTGTGCGATGTAGCTCTGCTGCGGCCTGATGTAGTGTGCGATGGCAAGGCTCAGCACGCAGTCATCGTGCGCTCCCAGCTCCGCCTCCGGCTTCAGCGTCTCCGGATTGCGCACGAAGGTCAGCATCTCCTGCAGCGTTGTCTCGTCGTTCACGATGGTGATGTCATCGCGCACCGCCTTGATAAGCTCCGCAAGGATGACCGGTCTCGTCTTCGTGTTGGTGAGAAAGCCAAAGCTCTGCTTGACCTTGTGCGTGTAATCGTCGATGCTCTCCCGGATGTACTGCTTCGGATACCGCAGCCGCTCCAGCTCCATCACCGGGTAGGTGGAGAAGTTGGTCTCAATGCCGATGAGCGCCGTGTTGTAGTGCAGCCCTAAGCAGTAGACCTGCCGTGCGAACACATCCTCGTCGAACTTGCCCCGCAGTACCGCCACCTGCTCTCCAGTTCTGTTGTCCAGCACCTGCGTCACAAAGCTGTCGCTGCCTTCTCCGGCAGTGTCTCCGCCGATCACATAGGGCACGCCCTTCTCCGGCTTCTTGTAGACCTTGATGCATCCGTCCCTCGCGTCCTCCCATCGGATGTCCGTCAGCGTCAGCCCGTCATCCGCGTATGTGAAGAGGCCGGTGCACACCGGTTCCTTCAGCTCCTGTAGCCGTCTTCCGATGGCCTTGCCGTTGAATACCGTCTTGCCCGTCACGCCCCACATGCCGAGGCAGTAGACCTGATAGTAATATTCGTCCGTCTCCTGAAAGCTCTCCAGCGTCCGTATGGCTGCCGCATCCAGAAAACGGTTGTCCTTGTAGGTGCTCTCGTGCACCCGCGCTCGTTTGTCCCGCCGGTCAAAAAAACGTTTCTTCAGCCAGTGCTGAATGCTGATCGGGTTGAAGCTCAGGATGATCTGCTGGTACTCCCGCGTCTTTCCGCGCAGTCGGATGTCAAGCTGGTTGAAGTCCCCCTCCAGCAGCTCGCTGGCCTCTTCAATCCAGATGCCCGTGATGTTGTAGATGGATTTCAGCTTCTCAACGTCATCCAGTCCCGCAAAGATGATCTCGCTGCCGTTTTGGAAAGAGATTGTCAGGTCTGATTTGTTGGCCTTGTACCCGCTGTCCGGGTAGAACTCCGCCAGCTGTCCCAAAAGCTGCTTGAAACAGCTCTCTCGCAGCGTCCTCGCTACCTTACGGCACACGAGGAAGCGGTGTCCCGGCTCGTTCACCGCCCGCTCCAGCACCTTCCGTCCGGCGAAGATGGACTTTCCCGAACCGCCGCCGCCCTTCAGCACCAGATAGCGGTGCGTGTCAGCGAACAGAGGAAGGAAGGTCTCGTTGTTGGTCTCCCGCAGCCCCTCGTACCATGTCACGATGTCGTAGAGCTTTTCTACCTCCTCGCGGCTCATGGCCTTCAGCTCAGAGGCCGTCCACTTCGTCTTCATCGCACTCGCTCTCCCCGTCATCAGCCCTCAGCAGCGCCAGCTTCTCGTGGTAGGTGGCGGCGTGCTTCATGCTCTCGCGGGTGTCCTTGCCCAGTTCGACCTCCTGCTTCTGCTTCCAGCCGTAGTTGTTCTGCAGGTTGAAGATGATGCCCTGCACGCCCTTCTCCCGTGTCAGCAGCTCCTGCTCCAGATACGCCTCGATGCGGGTTCGCGCCCCTTGGCATATCCCCGCCAGCTCCGGATGCAGCACAGCGTCCGCGTAGTTCTGCCATGTGCTCCGGTCAATGTCCAAATACAGGCACATGCCCGTCACACTCGGCGGCACCACGAACTGCACCACCTTGATCTCCTCGCCGTCATCGTTGCGGATGATGCCGCCGGTGTCGTCTCTTGCCGGAATTGTCCGTGATATGCTCCGGAAATAACGCTCGATTGCTTCCCGCAGTCCCTTTTTCGTGTATTTTTTCGGCCTTCCTGCAGCCATCTGCGCCACCTCCTTGCTCCGGCGCTATAAGGTTCCCGCGCGTGCGTGCGCGCATCGTGCGCGCTTGTCGTGGGGAAAAATTCATTTTGCCGCACAGCCTTCGCCCGCCCCTCGAATTATCTTGCTGTGCTCTTACCCGCTGGCGGTGTGCGCCAGCTCACGCTATCATGGTACGACAAAAAGTGTGTCGCTGAGTTGCAACTTTGCCGAAAACGAAAAACGCACGCAGGTGTGTTCCTGCGTGCGTTCTGCGTGTGTTTTTACAGCTGCGTTGGGAAGTTCTCGTAATACTTCCGCACCTTCCGGTACAGCGTGGTCTTGTCCATGTGGTGCCGCATGGCCAGTGCCGTGGCGCTGGCATCCGTGGTCACAAACTCGAATAGCGCCTGATAATACTCCCCGCCGTGCTCCAAACACAGGTTGAGTATCTTCTGCTGCGCCGCCTCGTCCAGCTCCCGGTAGCGGCGGGAGGTGAAGTAGATATACCCCTGCCGGTTGTAGTCCGCCTTCACGCCGCGCTTATATCGAAACATCTGCTCCACCTCCCGTGTTATCATACGCCCGCGAAGCTCTCCCGGATGGTGCCCCCCGCGTCTCAAAAGCCACCACATGGAACCGCCCCAGCGGATGGATGTATATCACCGTTCCGTCGTAGGCGCGTCTGCATGCCTTTCTTTTCCGGTTCCGGTCTCTGATCTCTTCCGTCTCTCCGAAAGTCTCCGGCACCCGCTGCACTCTGTCTCCGATCTTCACAGTGCTTTCCCTCCGTGGCGGTACGGGCGCGTGCGGTTGTACTCGTGCTTCTGCGCCAGCACCGCCTCCACATCCACGCCTTCCTTGCCGCACCAGTCGAGGATGCGGATGAGGCAGTCCACCATCTCCGTGGCAATGCCCTCCGGCTTGCAGCTGTGCTCCGGCTTGCCATCCACTTCGCACTGTGTTTCCTTGTCGCAGTGGCCGCAGCAGCCGTAGATCATGGGTTTCCTGTTTCGGTATTCCTCCAGCGCCTCGGACAGTTCGCTGTGGCACAGCGCCACAATGTCTCCGAAGCTGCACGGCTCGTCCCACCAGCCGTGCTCCACCGCGTTCTGGTGAATGTCCCGTGCCCACTCGTTCAGTGTCTTTGCCATATTCAGTTCCTCACGGTTATGTATTGTCCCGCATCAGGATGCCCCTGATGGAGTACGCTTTTTCATGCGCGCAGGCTGCGCCGCCGAAGAACCGCTCCACTCACGCCTGCGCATCTCGAAGTGGATATATGTCCCTCGGTTGATATTGTTCTTGTAGCAGGTGGCCTCCACCAGCTGAAAGTCCGGGTAGCGGTCTTCAAACCACTGCCACTGCGTTCCGCACTCGATGGCCTCCTCGATGTCTGCTATGTCGTCCATGTTCAGCTGCCCGTCAAACTGCGCGCACTGCGGGATGGTCAGGTTCCGGCTCTGGTTCCAGCGCTTGAAGAAATGCTTGTCCTTGGCGATGTAGTGCGCAAGGCCGGTCACGCCGGATTCGTTGAACTGCAGCCGCTTGCTGTTGGCGTATCCCAGCCCCCACACCTTCTCGATGGTGTCGCGGTCTAATCCTCCGCTGAGAATGACATGGTGATGCACTCTTCCGCTGGTCTTGCCGTATTCTGTGCAGCTGATGTACTTCAGTTCCATCCCCAGCTTTGCATACCGGCGCTTCAGTCTTCGGATGTAATTGCTCAGGATGTGCTGCGCTTCCTCCTCCGTCTGCGGCTCTTCGCCGGGACGGTAGGTCAGATGCAGGGCAATGTCATCCTCGGTGAAGTTGCTGTGCACTAAGCGGGTCAGCTTCTTCTCCGCGTTCTTCTGGTTCAGCTTCTGCTGAATTTCGCTCGTGGGCTTGCACCGCGATCTCCGCTTCCCCGGCGCTTGGAATACCGGATATATGTCTCCGTCCATGTAATCGCCGCAGACATATACGCTCTCCCGGTTGAATGTTCTCCCTGTGTACATCCCCGCAGCTCCTCTCTGGTTGCTAAGTTAAGATTGGTTACAAGCCTCAATTCGCGCGTGCGCGCGCGAATTATATATAAGTATTCAGCCTGCCATCGTCAGTGCCGGGAGGCTGTCCCCGGCAGACAGGACGCACAGCGCGCCCTGTTTCGGCTATGTGGATAAATAATGCCCGTAGCACCACGCTGGCGGTGCATTCCCTTCCACGCACGCTTCCTTGCCCTTCGGAAAAAGCTGCGTCACCCGCCCGTAGGCGCTCTGCGGTTTCATCATGGGAACGCCGTCCGCCCGCGCCGGTGCGCGTTCCTCCGACCTTGCCCGGTATCCGCAGCGCAGCGCGTCTGTGTCGCGGCTCCATTCCTCCCGGAAGGCATGTGCGCAGCTGCTGCAGCTCGGTTTCATGTTTCGCTCCTTCCCGCGCGCACGCGGCGCGCGGATGGTTTCGATCTCAGATTAAAGGCAGAAGCCGAAGGCCACGCCAGTCGCATTGCTCGCGTCGCTGCAGGCGGCGCCGCCGCTGCTGTCGACAAAGCAGAAATACGAGGAGTTGCTGCCATACGGAGAGCGAAGCCAGTACCACCATGTACCGTTCCCCGGTCTCTCTTTCACGCGGCTGCGCTCCGTGCTGAACAGCTCCAGCTGTGTCTCATCTGTGTCCGCCGGTGCCCAGTCCTCTGCTCCTTCCTTACCGAACATCTCTGTGAACGACGGCAGCCACAGCTTGTCCTCGCTCTCCAGTCGTTCGCCGTCCATGGTCTGCACGATGCGGCGCGGCACGATCATCTCCCGCAGCTCATCCGGCAGCATGCGGATAATGGTTTCGTTGAGCCACAGGCGCATCTCGCTGTCCCGCCAGCCGCCTTTGCTGGTCATGCGCTTGTTCATCCCGTGTTCGTCCTTCATGCAGTCCTTCAGCAGGAAAATCAGCCCACGCTCCGTGGTTCCCACGGCCTGCACCGTCAGCTCTTCGCCGGTCTTCAGCGTGATGTCCAGCTCATCTCCCACCTGCAGCAGCTCCTGCAGCTTTCCGTCCGCCTGCGCCTTCTTAATGGTGTTCCACTCGATCTCGCTTGTGATGGTCTTTCTGATATTCATGGGGCATCCTCCTGATTATCTGTACTGTTCATCCCACGGTACGAAGTATTTTCCGCACGCCTTCTTCAGGCGCTCGTCCACCTTGCCCTGCGTGAACCATATCTGCTTGTCGGTCTTTGCATCCGCAAGGCACATTTCCGCATAGGTCATAAAGGTCTGGTCGTAGCAGTCGCTCAGCTTCTTCAGCCGCTCTTCGCCCCAGCCGAAGTCTTCGTGCATGGTGATGAGCATCATGTCCTTGCACTGCTGCAGCGTAAAGCGCCGGGTCTTCTCATCCCGAACAGCCTGCTGCGCCGCCAGCTTCTGTAGGTATCCGCTCTGCTTTGCCATCGCTTATCCCTCCAGTGTTTCCTTCAGCGCCAGCAGCTTTTCAATGGTGTCCTCATAGGCCGCCTCCAGCAGCACCGCGCAGTCTGTCATGCCCTCGTTGCCGTATGGGCAGCCCCAGTGTTCCTCGCTGCTGCATACCCGCTTGCCGCAGGCATCCATCAGCTCCACAGTCTGCCGCGCGTCCTTCAGCTCCTTCAGCAGCCCCTGTGCCTTTTGCAGCGTCTCAGGCTCCAGATCGCTGCGCTCGTATTCCCGCAGCTTCTCGTAGCAGCGCCGCTGATCGCATCGTCCATCCTCGCAGAAGCTCCCGCCGGGGATGGAATCGCACTGCGCAATGTCGCAGAAGGAAAGGTCGGTGTCCACTGTCAGCCGTTTCATTTGCCGCACACCGCCGGTCTGCTCTGCAGCTCTCCGCCGCAGGCCGCATAGCCCGCAAGGTCTACCCAGTTGTCGCTCTTGCCGTGTCCTGTGGCAATGCGTGCGATCTTCAGCAGCGCCAGCAGCGCCGCCACATCCTCCGGCACGATGCAAACCTCCGCCGCCGGGTCTCCGACGCATTTTTCTTTGATGTAGGTCTCCCACAGCTCCCCGATCACACGGAAGCTGTCCTCCGGTGTGCCGTAGTCTTCTTCTCTCTGCCCGCACACGCAGACCTCCGCCGCGTGCAGCAATTCGCTTCTCGTCATCATTCGTCCTCCCCGTGCAGCACCGCGATGTTTGCCAGCACGCTGGCATTCGTCCACTCCATGGCCAACAGGATCGCGCTACGCTGGAACTCGCCCGCCAGCGCGCAGAATGCGTCGCCGTTATGGTCTTTCACCGCGCTCCACATATCCTTGTGCACGTCCTTGATGGCCTTCATCCGGCTCTCCACGTTCTCGATGTTTTCCTTCAGCTGCGCCCATGCCTCCCGGTCACTGGCAAATCCGCGTCCGCGTTCTTCCATAATTCCGCTCAGCAGCTCCGCAGAGGTCGCCTGCATGTTGCCCATCAACTTCTGCTGTGCGCTCAGATTATCCATGCTGCACCTCCGCGATCTCCCAGTCCTCCGCCAGCATGTCCGTCTGGCTTGCCAGCCACGGCACGCAGCTGCGCGGTGCATCCGGATTGTTGCTGCGCAGGCCGGTGGTGTCGATGTAGATGTACGGGCTGGTCATCTTGCTGTGCTCATCCGGCACCTGCAGCTTGATGAAAATGCCCTTGCCGTTCCAGCCTCTGCGCCGAACCGGCCAGCCGCAGCGCAGCTTGCTCAGCGCCCAGCCGAAGTCCCGCGTCTCGGTATCCGCCGCCGCGCATTCCATGGTGCGCTCCTCGTCCGTCCTCTTCTGCAGGGCATAGCCCTCCAGCTCCCACAGCCGGTTCTCGATGTGCTGCAAGCACAGTCTCTTGCCCAGCTCAGCGTCGTAGTTGGCCGGGTCTACGCACGCGCTGCTCTCCGTCAGGATGAAGCCGTTGCGCAGCCGCACCGTCACCACCGTGCACTTGCCGAACTCCGTGCGTACCTGCACGTCCGCGCTGTTCAGCAGCAGGTCGATCTCCGCCTGTGTTACCTTGATGTCGCTCATGTTCATTTCCTCCTGTCATTTTGTTTGTATATCGTCCGCCCCCACTGGCAGCGTGGGCAGAGGTATCCGTCCTTTGGTATCGTTTGGCCTTTGGCGATGTTCCATCTTAGCCCGCAGCCACGGCAGGTCTCATACCGCAGCCCCGGTATCTCCCGCGCTTCCCGTTCTCTCATGCGCCTGCCTCCCGGTACAGCTTTGTTCTTCCGCTTTCGATGTGGCAGCGGTTGATGAGCGGCCTTTGCTTTCTTCCGCCATCCAGAATTACCCTGAGATCGTCCGGTGTCCGGATGATCTTTTCCACGGTTGTGACCATCAGCCACTCGTGGCTTTCCGTGGAGCAGTCATATATGACGGTCATGCCCACCTGAAGCTCATCCCATGCAAGCCTCCGCCCGTGTTCCTCTATGTATGCGCCCACGCGCAGCGCAGCGGGGAAGAGGCTCAGCTGTTCCATCCGCTCACTCCTCATACGGGCTTTGCAGGCTCCAGTCCCAAACTTGCCCGCCGTCCCACTCCGTCCGGAAGTGGTTGTGTTTTCCGTCGCCGGTGAAGAAAAGGTATTCCCTCGGTAGCACTCTTCCTACCTCCGTCTCTCCGTCCTTTTCGTCCAGCCACCGTTCGATCACATCCAGCGCCAGCTCCTCCAGCTCCGGCAGCAGCGGATGATCTGCTGCATATCCATGGAACTGGTACGGCTTTGTCACCACAGCAATCACGCCCGCCGGTGTCGCATCCCGTGCATCGTCCGCTCGGTTCAGAATGCACCACACCACCGCTGCCCGCTCTGTTGTTCCGCACACCATGGCCTCGCCGTATACGGCCTTGGCGATGTACGCCGCCGTCTCCGTCCATGCGCTCATATCCCGCTCAGGTTCTTCCTGTCGGATGACCGGCTCTGGCATGTACGTCACATAGGTCTGCGTCAGCTTCTCGGCCACCGCCTCGTCCTGCTCAATCGGCTGCGCCGTTGTGCTCAACATCAGCAGGTTGGCCACCACCGCCGCCAGCATCAGCATCGCCGCCGCTGCCGCAAGTGCTCTCTTTCTCATTCCATCCACCCCGCCAGCCACGCGAACAGCGCCGCCGCGCACATGGATGCAGCCATCATCAGGAAGCCCGCGCTCAGCGCGATGCTGTCCTGCTCCACGCCTCCGCCGATGCCCAGCATCAGCAGGAAGCTCAGCCCCGCCAGCGCACCCCACACGCTCTTCAGCGTCCGGCGCTTGCGCCTATGTACCGTGCGGTATCTCGTTTCCATGTTTTTCCTCCCGTCTAAAACGGCAGTTCACCGTCGTCTTCCGTGATCTCGTCGTAGGCGTTCCCGGCCTGCTGGTAGATGTCCGCCACCTGCTCCAGCTTCTTCGTGTCGCCGAAGTACAGGTTGGTGGCGTTCAGCTCTGTCTCCTTGCGGGTCTGGTCGTGTTTGTCCTTCCATGTGCGTGTCTGCAGGCGGCCTGTGGCCACCACCATCCGCCCCTTGCCGAAGAACTTGCACAGGAACTCTGCCGTGCCTCGCCATGCCACACAGTCGATAAAGTCCGTGGCACGCTTGCCGTCTTCCCCCGGCTTGCCGTCTCGCTCCACCGCCAGCGTGAAGCTGCACACCGGCGTGCCGGTGCTCGTTCGCCGCAGTTCCGGGTCAGCGGTCAGCCGCCCCATGATGGCCGTGTCATTCAGCATCGCTCTCAACCTTTCTCTCGATGGATTTCATCAGCTTCAAAAAATCAGCCGCCTGCGGATATTCGCCCGTGTCGTCGCGGACAACCTCCGCCAGAAAGCTCTGAAGCTCGCGCCAGCAGGCGGTATAATAAATCTCGTTTCGATCACTCCGCATCCCTTTATCCCCACTTTTCCACGATGTTCTCCGCTGCTTCCTTCGTCAGCCCGATGAAGTCCTCGTCCGTCGTGCCTATCAGGATGGCGTTGCCTACGATGACGTCGTTGAAGAGGTACGCCATGTCTGTGGCCAGCCGGTTCACCGGCATCCCCAGCAGCTTGCCCTCCTCGTTGATGATGAGCGTCAGCCCCACACCCTGCTCATGGCTCCATTCGCCCGCCAGCGCCGTGGGCACCGTTTCAATATGGCCTTCTACGATCTCCTGCAGCGTCTTCAGGTCTAAGCTGTCGCCGTGGTAGCAGTGCAGCAGTGCCATTTCCTCGTTCTGCCTGATGATGATCGCATATCTCTCCATGCGCTTTTCCTCCTTCACCAGTTCACGCACAATTCCTCGTCCAGAATCTGAAATGTTCCGGTCGGCTTCTCTTCCGTGGGCTGCAGGTCTTCCTCATCCAGATAGTTCCTGCCGAACTCCCGCATGAAGTCCTCCTTCGTCCAGCCCATCCGCTCCATGGCCATCTTCTGGCCGTAGCGGTGCAGCTCGTCCATGGTCTCCCGGCAGCTGTGCACCGCTTTCTCCCCGAAGATGTGGCAGCTTCCGTGGCACAGGTAAACTGTCAGACCGTACTTCTCGCTCTTCTTGCGGTATGCGCCGCCGAAGATGTGGTGCTTGTCCAGCGGCTCCGCCGTCCCGTTCCTGCCGCACAGCCAGCAGCTTCTTCCTGTGTACATCTTTCTGCCTCCTTCAGGTTTCTGCGGCGTGTCTCTTGCAGCGCCCGTCCACGCCTACGCCTTTGAACTTTCCCTTGTTCGCTCTCGCGCGGGCAGCGTCCAGCCGTGCCTTGTCGATGTCGTACTCGAATCTGCCGTTCGCATCCAGCTTGTCGGTCATGCCCCGGTTCAGCTCGCGGTATACGGAAGTCTCGTGCAGTCCCACCGCATCCGCGATGTCGCCCACCTTCCAGCCATCTTTGTACAGCCTTGCGATCTCCATGCGCACCTCGTCATCCATGACCTTGTATTTCAATTCAGTGCTCAACCTTCTCACTCCTTCCGCCCGTTTGAGCATAAAAAAATATCGCAAGTCGAACCGTTTAGGTTCTTCTTGCGATATATTTTACAGGTTGCCAAAAAGCGCGGAATTTTTCTTCTCTCCGTAAAGAGACTGTTTATAGCATACGCTAAGCAGTCGCGGATGTAAAGAGGGGAAAATAGCAGAAATTCGCCGCTGTTTTTCATCTATTTTTCTGCGGCCGCTTTCCTTGTCAAGCCGCCGCGCGTTCTATATAATAGGTCTATATTATGTGTAAAATGAGAATGGAGTGCTTTTTTACGATGGGAAAGATCGGTTTCGACAACGACAAATACCTTGCCATGCAGTCCGCGCACATCCGCGAGCGCATCAGCAAGTTCGGCGGCAAGCTGTACCTGGAGTTCGGCGGCAAGCTCTTCGACGACTTTCACGCCTCGCGCGTGCTGCCCGGCTTCCAGCCCGACAGCAAGATCCGTATGCTGCAGCAGCTACGCGACGATGCGGAGATCGTCATCGCGGTCAACGCGAACGACATTGAAAAAAACAAGGTGCGCGGCGACCTCGGCATCACCTACGATGACGACTGCCTTCGCCTGATCGACGCGTTCCGCTCGCTCGGTCTCTATGTCGGCGGCGTGTGCATCACGCAGTACGCGGGGCAGAACGCGGCGGACGCCTTCATCAAGCGGCTCAACACGCTGGGCGTTCGCAACTACCGTCACTATCCCATCGCGGGCTACCCTTCCGACGTCGCCCATATCGTGAGCGACGAGGGATTTGGCCGCAATGAGTACATCGAGACGACGCATTCGCTCGTCGTCGTCACCGCGCCGGGTCCCGGCAGCGGCAAGATGGCGACCTGCCTCTCCCAGCTCTACCACGAGCACAAGCACGGCGTCAGCGCGGGCTACGCCAAGTTTGAGACCTTCCCCATCTGGAACCTGCCGCTCAAGCACCCTGTGAACCTCGCCTACGAGGCCGCGACTGCGGACCTTGACGACGTGAACATGATCGACCCGTTCCACCTCGAGGCCTACGGCGAGACGACCGTGAACTATAACCGCGACGTGGAGATCTTCCCCGTCCTGCGCGCGATCTTCGAGCGCATCTCCGGCAAGTGCCCCTACCAGTCCCCGACCGACATGGGCGTCAACATGGCGGGCAACTGCATCATCGACGATGAGGTCTGTCGTCAGGCCTCGCGCATGGAGATCCTGCGCCGCTACTACACCGCGCAGGTCGACGTCGCGCGCGGCGTCGCCGATGCCTGCCAGCTCAGAAAGCTCGAGCTCGTCATGCAGCAGGCGGACGTGACGCCCGACCTCTGCCCCGCCGTGGCCGCCGCCAAGCAGAAGGCCGAGGAGACCGGCGCGCCCGCAGGCGCGATGATGCTGCCCGACGGCCGCGTCGTCACGGGCAAGACCTCATCGCTGCTCGGCGCTTCCGCAGCGCTGCTCTTAAACTCCCTGAAGGCCATGGCCGGCATCCGCGGCGACCTGGACCTCATCTCCAATCAGGTCATCGAGCCGATCTCCGCGCTCAAGATCCAGTCGCTCGGGCATCACAACCCGCGCCTGCACTCCGACGAGGTGCTCATCGCGCTGGCGATCTCGGCGCTGACGAACCCCCTCGCCGACATGGCAAGAGCCCAGCTCGGCACGCTCCGCGGCTGCGATGCGCACTTCTCCGTCATCATCTCGGAGGAGGACATCAAGCTCTACAAGCGCCTCGGCATTCACGTCAGCTGCGAGCCGAAGTATGAATCCAAGCGTCTTTATCACAAATAATTCGGAGAAAGCAACATCATGTCTAACAAAAAGAATCTTCCCTATGCCGTCGTCTGCGGCGGCGTGAATATCGACATCGGCGCGCACTCTTTCGCGCCGCTGCGCGCGAAGGACTCGAACCCCGGCAAGGTCGAGCTGAGCCTCGGCGGCGTGGGACGCAACATCGCGCACAACATGCGCCTGCTCGGCGTACCGACGTATCTTCTGACCGCCGTGGGCGGCGATTCGCGCGCAAGCCAGGTCGAAGAGAGCTGTAAAGAACTTGGCATCGACCTTTCGCACGCGCTGCACGTGCCGGATGGCCGCACCTCGACCTATGTCTTCGTCGGCGACAGCGACGGTGATATGGCCATTGCGGTCTCCGATATGGAAATTTGCAAAAAGCTGACGCCGGACTACTTCGCGTCGCAGCTCGACCTCCTGAACGGCGCTGCCGCCGTGGTCGTCGACGCGAACCTGCCGCGCGAGTCCATCGCGTACCTTGTCGAGCACTGCGCCGCGCCGCTCTTCGTCGATCCGGTATCCACCGTCAAGGCGGAAAAGCTCCAGGGCTTACTCAGTCATGTCCACACGCTCAAGCCCAACCGCATCGAAGCAGAGCTCCTCTCCGGCGTGAAGATCACGGATGACGCCACGCTCTATCAGGCCGCGCAGGCGCTTCTCGATCAGGGCGTGCAGCGCGTATTCCTGTCGCTCGGCGGCGACGGCGTGTTTGCCGCACAGCAGGGCGAGACGCATTTGGAGCCCATCTGCAAAGCCGAGATGCGCAACGCCACCGGCGCGGGCGACGCGATGATGGCATCCCTCGTCTGGTCGTTTCTCGCGGGCCGCAACCTTGCCGAAAGCTGCGCCGCCGGCACCGCCGCTGCGGCCATCGCGGTCGAGAGCGAAGAGACCATCAATCCGAACATGAGCGCCGAGGCCGTTCTGGCCCGCGCTGCGAAATAAACTTACTGTGATAAAAAAGGGCCGTCCGATCGGACGGTCCTTTTTTTGCTTATTTTCTCAAATCCAGCAGCATTGCGACGTGGCGATAGAGGCTCCTCTTGACCGTGGGGGTCATGCAGGCCTCCTTGATGGGCATGGCGAGCTTTCTGAGCTCGTCCTCGGCCTGCGCGATGACCTCGTCATCCGTGGCGTCGGAGTCGATCTTCGCCGCCGTCTCGGCCATCACGACCGGATGGGGCGCGACCGCGCCCGCGGCCAGACGCGCGGGGCGCTTGCCGCCGCAGCGGAGCGCGAAGTTGATGATCGGGAAATCGATCGTCGTGCGCATGGCGTACTTATAAAAGCCGCTGCGCTCGCCCTCTTCCGCCGCGGGGACGAAAAAGCGCGTGACGAGGATGGGCAAATGCTCGTGGCAGGCAAGGCCGTTGGCCACGCTGTGGCGCTCGATGAGGGACTTGAGGTCGGTGCGGTGCGTCTCGCCGTCTTCGATGTACTCGACCTCCGCCTCGTAAGCGATGAGCGCGGTGGCGATGTCGGAATAGTAGATCGCGCGGCAGACCGGCGAGTTCGGGATCTGGTGGCAAATGCTGCCGCCGGTCTTGAAGCAGTAGGCAAGACCGCTGCGCCAGAGGTGTGTTTGATTAAAATAAATGCAGCGGCGGTCCTGCATGATGTTGCCGCCGACGGTGGCGATGTTGCGGATCTGCGGGGATGCCGTCAGCGACGCCGCCTGCGCGATGGCCGCGTAGCGGCTGTTCAAAAGCTCGCTCTCAGCGAGCTCGGTGAGCGTCATCGCCGCGCCGATGATGAGCTCGCCGTCCTTTTCCTCCAAAACGTGCAGCTCCGGAATTTTCTTCAGGAAGACGAAATCCTTGTCGTCGCGCACCTCGTTTTTCAGCAGCGGCATGATGTCTGTGCCGCCGCCGATGTAGGTCGGGTGCTCGGCGGAGACGACGTCGTGTAAGCTCGATAAAACCTGTCCGCTCATTTCACATTCCCCCTCTCGGTCGGCAGGATGACAAATTTGTCGCACAGCGGCAGGCTGTTGATCTCAATGCCGCTTGCACGGCGCACCGCGTTCACGATGGCCGGCGCCACGGGCACCGTGGCAAGCTCGCCGACGCTCTTCGCGCCGTGCGGGCCGTAGGGGTCGTGGCTCGAGACCATGTCGACATACGTGCGCGGCATGTCGCCCATCTGCGGGATGCGGTAGTGCAGAAAATCGGTCGACAGCGTGCGGCGCGAGCGCGGGTTGATCTCCATGCGCTCATAGAGCGCGTAGCCCACGCCCTGCGCGATGCCACCTTCAAGCTGGCCGGCAACGGTCAGGCGGTTGATGGGCGTGCCGACGTCCACGACCTGAATGACATCCAAAAGGCGGATGGCGTTGAGTTTCTTGTGGTATTCCGCCTTGACAAAGCAGACGGAGAACGGATTCGGGCAGGCCGCGGCCTTGTAGGTGCCCGCGCCGATGGGCACGCTGCCCTTGGGGTCGAACAGGATCTTGCGCGCGGCGTCCTCAAAGCTCAGCTCAAGCTCCTCGCCGCCGCTGATATAGTAGCGGTGGTCCTTTTCCTTGACCGTGCAGCCGTCGTAGATAACCTTGAGCTGCTCGACCATCTTCTTTTTCAGATCGTCGCAGGCGAGCTTAACGGCGTTGCCGCAGATAAACGTCTGGCTCGATCCGAACGTGCCGGTATTATACGGCGTCAGGCCCGTGTCCGCCGCGGTGATCTGCACGCTGGAGAGCGGGATACCGAGGCATTCCGCCGCGATCTGGCTCTCCATCGTCTCGCTGCCCTGACCGATATCGGCAGAGCCGACGAGCAGATGCACGGACGCGTCGGCGTTGAGCATGACGCCCGCGCCGCTCAGGCCCTCCTTCGAGGACGGGCCTGAGCCGTGGCAGCTGAACGAGATACCCCAGGCCTGACGGATGTTTTCGTCGTCGATCAGGGGTTCTTTCTCGTCGATCTCCTTCTGGATCTGCTGACAGCGGCGCGCGCAGTCCTCAATGCCGTTGCTGCTGACGGGGATGCTCGCGCAGGGGAAGCACTCGCCCACCTGCACGTGGTTCATCAGGCGGAATTCGACGGGGTCCATATCGAGCTTCTGCGCGAGGCGGTCCATCAGAATTTCGCGGCCGAACGTGAGCTGCGTGTTGCCGTAGCCGCGGAACGCGCCGCCCGTCACATGGTTTGTGAAGACGCTCAGGCCGGTAAACGAGTAGTTCGGCACGTTGTACTGCAATTTACGCGCGGCGGCGGCCACGACCGTCGGCGTGTGCGTGGTGTAGGGGCCGGCGTTCAGGCGGAACGTCGTATCAAAGAGCTGCAGCTTGCCGTTTTTGTCCGCGCCGATGCGAAGGTCAACGTCGGAGGCGTGGCGCACGACGGAGTAGAATTCCTCCTCGCGCGAATAGAGCAGCTTCACGGGGCGCTTGATCTTGCGGGAGATGAGCGCCGCGGCGTGCTGGGCGTGCAGCTGCTGGCGCGCGCCGAAGCCTGCGCCGACAAGCGGCTTGATGATGTGCACGTCCACTTCCTTGAGGCCGAAGAGCTCGGCCAGAATGCGGCGCTCCTGGAACACCGTCTGCGAGCAGCTGTAGATCGTCATGTGCTCGCCGTCGCTGAAGTCGCAGATGCAGCAGGTCAGCTCGATCATCGTGTGCTGCATCGGCGGCGTGACAAAGTGGTCTTCGAGAATGATGTCGGACTTTTCCTCGCCTACAGCGATGTCGCCCTGCGACACCTCGCGCCGCTGGACGACGTTCGTGTCGGAAAGATGCGGCTGCATCGCGGGCGCATTCTCTGCGAGCGCGGCCTTGACGTCGAGGATCGGCATAAGGTTCTCGTATTCGACCTTCACTGCCTCGGCGGCGGCGCGGGCGGCCTCCTCCGTCTCCGCGGCGACGACGGCCACGCGGTCGCCGATGGTCAGCGGCTCGGTCGTCAGCACCTTTTCATCCGCCATCAGAAGCGGAGAGGGCGGGTTGCCCGAGCAGTTGAAGTAGGCCTGCGGGGCCTCCTCCGGCAGGGCGCAGCCGAGAAAACCGGGAACCTTTTCCGCCTCGCTCACATCGATGCTCAAAACCTTGGCATGGGAATACGGGCAGCGCACGAGCGCGGCGTAGGCCATGTTGGGGAGCTCTAAATCGTCGGTATACTTGCCACGACCCAGCGCCTTATCCATGGACTCAAGGCGCGGCGTGGCGTGGTTGATAATGTCGAAATGATGCTGCTCCATCACTGCTGTGCCCCCTTTCCGTTCGCGTACTGGTCAATGACCTTGGAGGCCGCGACGATGGCCTCCTCGATCTTCGTGTAGCCCGTGCAGCGGCAGAGGTTGCCGGACATGGCGGCGTGGATCTCCTCGCGCGTGGGATGGGGATCGCGGTCGAGCAGCGCCTTGGCCGCCATGATCATTCCGGGCGTGCAGTAGCCGCACTGGATGGCGCCGGCGTCGATAAACGCCTGCTGCAGCGGGTGCGGCTCATCGGCGGTGCCGATACCCTCGATGGTCTCGACCGTGCTGCCGTCCGCCTCGATGGCGAACACGCAGCACGAGTTGACCGCGCGCCCGTCCATGATGACCGTGCAGGCGCCGCATTCGCCAAGGTCACAGCCCTTCTTCGCGCCCGTCAGGTGCGCGCGCTCGCGCAGCACGTGCAGAAGCGTCTCCTGCGGCTCCACCGTGAACGCGCGGCTCTCGCCGTTGAGCGTCAGGTGGATCGTGTGGTTGTTTTCAAGCATGATGTTCTATCTCCTGTGCAGAATTTGCTGTTTGTTCCGTATTGGCCCGTTTCCGCCACTCTGTGCGCTGCGGCAGGTCTCTCACTCACCGGAGAGCGGGCGTCTCATGTCCTCTTTTTCGCCCGCGGGCATATTCTTTCCCGCGCGGGCGCAACGGCCCTCAAGGGCCCTTTGGGGTGTACAGGCAGCAGTATACTATCTATTTTGAACAAAATCAAGCGTTTAAATTGCGTCAAATTCATTCAACTTTTGTACATTATGTCTTAAAGCGGTTATCAACGCTTTTTCCAACGCTCGAACGGGGCGTCCCCCCTCGTCTTTCTCCACATTAAAAAAAGGCACGGGACAGCCTTCGCTGCCCCGTGCCCTTTTCCCTTTTTGCGCAAAAAACGGGCCGCTGAGGTATCAGCGGCCCGCCCTTCGCCTTTTCACTTTTCAATGAGATAGCTGCCGCTGTCCGTCGCCTCCGTCACGATGGGGACGAACTCGACGTCGTAGGCCTTCATCGCCTCGGCGACGCTCTCGAGCTGGTCTGCCGTGACCTTGACGTACACGCGGTCGAACTTTTCCGTGAGCTCGCTCATCACGATGCCGGACTTCTCTTCGCTGCCCGCAAGCGCGATGTCCGCGTCCACGCTGACGGAGAGCTTGCCCTTGTAGCCCGCCTGCTCAAGCGCGGTGTGGATATCGTCGGCGAGCAGCGCAAGCGCCTCCTGCTGCGTCATGGTGCGCTCGTCCGTCTTGATGCGGCTCATGCGCCCCTCGCGCGGGTAGTGGAAATCGTCGAGCAGCAGCTCATCAAAGCCCATCTGTGCGCATTCCGTGACTATATCGGTCACATACTGCCGCGCGGCCTGCTTTTCGGGTGCGAGCCAGTGGGTGCTGTTCGTATCGTACCAGACGAATCCCGTCAGCTGGCACACGGCGGCGTCCGTCATGTGCTCGTAGGCGTACAGGCTGTCGTGCAGCGTGCTGATGCGGCCGATCGTATAGTAGTCCGAGTCGACAAGGCCCTGAATGGCCGCATCCGATGCGCTGCCGCCAGCCACCGCGCCGCAGTCGATCGCGCCCTGCACTTTGGAATTATAGTAGAGCTTGCCGCTCGCGTCCTTGAGCTCGACCGCCACGGCGTTCACGTCCTTATCAAGGCCATCGAGCGCTGCCTGCCAATCGCTGCCGAGCGCGTCCGCACCCAGCTCGACCGCGCGGGTATCCTTGATGACGGGCTTTTGCACCGTGATCTCAAGGTCGTCCTGCTTCCCTGCATCTCCGCTGTCGCTGTTGTCTGTCGTGTCGTCCTGCGGAGCCTTCTTCGCCCACGGGAGCTCAAAGCGAACAGAGCCGTCCGCCTCGTATACCATGTAGCGCTGCGCAAACAAAAAGCCGCACGCCACCAGCAAGATCAGCACCAGCACGACCGCCAGCACGCCTCTGCCGCGCCTGCGCCCGCGATAGCCGGTATAGCCCTTCGTTCCGCTCGTTCTTCTTGCCATTGTCCGCATCCGCCTCCTTTTTCTCGTGCAACAGTTTACATTCTGAATATGAAAAAATCAACAAAAACCTCTCGGTTTTTGTTGATTTTCCGCTTTTGTATGCCTTAACCCTTGATGCCGTCCAGCAGCGCGACGCGGCGCGCGTGGCGGCCGCCCTCAAACTCGGTGGAGAGGAAGGTCTCGACCATGGCCGCGGCCAGCTTCGGGCCCGTAAAGCCCGCGCCGATGGCCAACATATTCGCGTTGTTGTGCTGGCGGCAGAGCTGCGCCTCGAGTGCATCGGCACAGTGCGCGCAGCGGATACCGTTCACCTTGTTCGCCGCGATGGAGATGCCGATACCAGTCGTGCAGACGACGATGCCGCGGTCGCATTCGCCGGAGGCGACGGCTTTGGCGGCGGGACCGGCAAAGTCGGGATAGTCGCAGCTGGTTTTATCATAGCAGCCAAAGTCCTTGTAGGCAAGCCCCTTTTCGTCCAGATGCTTCATGATGGCATGCTTGAGATCAAATGCGCCGTGGTCACAGGCTAAAGCGATCATTGTTTTTCCTCCTGAGTTGTTTTTTCTTTATAGTAACAGGTTTCCCGGAAAAAGCAAGGGCAGCCCTGCACAAAAAATCGCGGGTCCGAAGACCCGCGATTTTTGGTTTCGATCAGTCGACGTAGTTGACGGTGATGCCTTCGATTTCGGGGTTGACGTTGTCGGAGTTGTTGTCGACAACGATCTCGCCGCTCATCAGCTTGGCATGGACAGCCTCATACTGCTCCATGGTGAAGTTGTTGAATCTCCAGGAGGATTCGGCAGTCGGGATACCGACATAGTCGCCCTCGGACAGGGAGTAGGTGACGAACTTGCCGCCGTAGGTAGCGTCCCATTCGCCTGCTTCCAGAGCGCCGAGGATGGTCTCGGTGACGTTCTGCAGACCCTTCATTGCGGAAGTGACGATGCAGGCATCGATGTAGCTCTGGTCGACGTCAACGCCAACGACCTTTGCGCCATGGATGTTGGCTGCTTCAACAGCGGAGGTGTAGATGCCGCCGCCGCAGGCAAAGACGATCTCGGTGCCGCCTGCGTACCAGCCTTCCATCTTCGCGGTGATGTTGGCATCGCCGAAGAACTGGCCGCCGTAGGTGTAGTTGCATTCAACTTCCACGCCGAGTTCCTTGGCAGCGTCGCGCGCGCCCTGGAGCCAGCCGTAGCCGTAACGGATAACAGCGGGAACTGCCATGCCGCCGAGGAAGCCGAGCTTGGTGTAGCCGTCCATGACGACAGCGTAGCCAGCCAGATAACCGGCCTGCTCTTCGGCAAACGTTGCGCAGACAACGTTCTTTGCAGGATCATAATAGGTTGCGTAGTCCTCGGTCAGATCGCCTGCGCCAACGTCGACAGCGATGAAGTAGACCTCGGGGTACTTCTCCTGCTCGCGCACGATGGACCCGCCGAACAGATAGCCGGGCATGACGACGACATTCGCGCCTTCCTTGATCGCCTGATCAATGGAGATGCAGCGTGCATCGGTGGAGTCCTCGGTGGGCTGATAGTAGGTGTACTCGATGCCGTTGGCTTCGCAGTACGCCTTGACGCCCTGCCAGGTTGCCTGGTTGAAGGATTCGTCGTCGATGGTGCCGACGTCGGTCACGAGCGCGACCTTCTTGATGACGCCTTCCTCGGCGGGCTGCTCTTCGGTGGCAGTCTCTTCTTCCTTGGCGGGCTCTTCGGTCTTGGTTTCTTCGGTTGTGGTTTCGGCGGCGGGCTCGGTGGTCGTGGTCTCAGCGGGCGCTTCGGTCTTCGATGCGCAGGCAACCATGCCCAGAACCATAACTACCGCCAGAAGCAGAGCAAGGATCTTTTTCATGTTCGTTCCTCCAAATATGTTTTGTGTGTGCGGAATTTCCGCTAGCCTATTATGGCACAGTTTCTCGGTAAAATCAAGGCAAAATCACAAGAAGTTACCGTTCCACGGGAGCTTTCCGAAATTTTACGGCTCTTTCATATACTCGCTGGCGCGGAAGCCGTAGGGCATGAAGTCCGAGAGCTTTACGGTCTTGTATGTGCCGTCCTGCTTTCCCATGTAGATCTTAAAATCCGGGTCGCAGAATTCCAGCATCACCTGCCGGCACACGCCGCAGGGCGGGAAAAAATCTCGCGCAACCCCGTCCTTGCCGCCCACAACGGCGATGGCTTCAAACTCGCGCTTTCCTTCAAACACGGCGGTAAAAATTGCCGTGCGCTCGGCGCAGTTGGAAGGACCGTATGCCGCGTTTTCGATGTTCGCGCCGCACACGACGCTTCCGTCCCTGCACAGCAGCGCCGCGCCGACCTTGTAGCCCGAGTAGGGCGCATAGGCACGCTGCATGGCTTCTAACGCCATCGATACCAGTTTTTCAGGGGTCATGAAGCTTCCTCCTTCAAACAAGCATATTCTTACACAATTTCCTTCGCAAAGCTCCTGCCGGGGGTCTCATAGGGCACGTCCAGCAGCTCCGCGACCGTTGCCGCGATGTCGCAGAAGCCGACGCGCGTGCCGAGGTTCACGGGCTTGACGGCTTTTCCGAGCGCGATCATCGGGATATATTCGCGCGTGTGGTCGGTGTGCTTGAGATAACCGGGGTCGCAGCCGTGATCTGCCGTGACGATGACCAGATCGTCCTGTCCGAGCTTCGACAAAAAGCCCGGCAGCCACTGGTCAAATTCGTGCAGCGCAGCTGCGTAGCCGTCGATGTTCCGGCGGTGTCCGTAGAGCATGTCGAAATCGACGAGGTTCACGAAGCAAAGCCCCGTGAAGTCCTTATCCGCATAGGAAAGCGTTTTGGAAAGACCGTCGGCGTTTCCCGTCGTGTAGGTAAACTCCGTCATGCCGCGTCCGGCAAAGATATCGTGGATCTTGCCGACGGCAATCATGTCCTTGCCCGCCTCGACAATCGCGTCGAGCACCGTCTTTTTGGGCGGCTCGATGGAAAAATCATGCCGTCTGGGCGTTCTGGTGTAGGGCCACTCGCCGGTAAAGGGCCGGGCAATGACTCTGCCCACGCCGTGCTCTCCCATCAGAAGCTTTCTTGCGATGCGGCAGTATTCATACAGCTGCTCGGGCGGAACCACGTCTTCATGTGCGGCAATCTGGAAGACGGAGTCGGCAGACGTATAGACAATCAGCGCGCCCGTTTCCACCTGCTCACGGCCTGCATCACGGCTTTTGGGCGCGTGGTTTCGGAGGTGGGCATCTCCATGCTGGTCGGCGGCAACATCAAATGGGCCACCCGGACCATCACCACCGCGATCACGCTCGAAACGGGCAAAGGCGACTATGCCCGCAGCATTGCGCTCGGCATCGTGCTCGTGGCGCTGGCGTTTGTCCTGAATATGGGCCTTGCCGCCCTGCGCCGGAGGATGGGCCCATGACCCCGCTCTTCCATCTGGAAAACATCGTCCGGACCTATCCCGATCCCGCAAGCCGCGATCCCCATGCCGTCCGCACCGTCCTGAACCTTTCCGAACTGGACATCCGCGCCGGGGAAATTCTGGGCATCCGAGGCCATAACGGGAGCGGCAAATCCACCCTGCTCCGCATCATCGCCCTGCTTGAGCCGCCGGACAGTGGCACCGTGCTTTTCGAAGGCAGGCCCGCCGGGACCGACGATCTGTATCTGCGCCGTCAGGTTACCCTCCTGCTCCAGACGCCGTACCTGCTCTCGCGTTCCGTAGCCTCAAACGTGGCTTACGGTTTGCGCGTCCGGGGCATCCGCAACGCCTCCGAGCTTCAAAACCGGATCGCCGCCTCTCTCCTTGCCGTGGGCCTCGATCCCGCCGTTTTCCTGCATCGCCGCCGCCATGAGCTTTCCGGCGGGGAATGCCAGCGTGTGGCCCTCGCCGCACGTCTGGCCCTGCGCCCCCGAGTTCTTTTAATGGACGAGCCCACCGCCAGCGTGGATCAGCAGAGCGCAGAGCGCAT
>ERZ827088.759-NODE-759-length-44634-cov-4.609749_pt1 | contig 44634 bp, 41 predicted proteins | sample MGYA00519922_ERZ827088 | MGnify/ENA primary metagenome ERZ827088 (study PRJEB31778, sample SAMEA3449254) | human gut metagenome | biome: human gut; feature: human-associated habitat; material: faeces | place: United Kingdom | collected 2010/2012 ...
CCTGCTTGCCTGTTTCGGAGAGCTTGTAGTTGAACTGTCCGGCCTTGAACATCGCACCCAGATACCAGGCTTTCTTCTCGCCCATGTAGTAACGCACTTCCGGAGCCACTTCCCAGAGGGCATAGCGGCGGTCCTTGTCGTTCCAGCTCCATGAAGTCCACGAGCCGTTTACGGCAATGCCCCACGACGGGCAGATGCGCCATTCAAGCCCTAAATCGGGTGTCAGGGTGGCCCAGCGCAGCAGGTTGGCACGCAGGGAAAGAGAAGCATAAGCCCCTCCAACCTCCCCCAAAGGGAGGCTTGGGCTTGCTTCGGGGGTGGCGGTACCAATCGCCTGTTGTCCCGTTGCGGCATCATGCGCTACCGGCATGTCTGTCTTTTCTGTCATGAGGGCTTCCGTGTGCCCTTTTTCGCCGTCAGTGTGCTGACTGTCGTTGACCCCCACATTATGGGTAGTGTTAAGGGTGACTCTTATTGTCACCACCACACAGTCCAGACCGTCGGAAGCATGGTTCTTGGTGATGAAACATTCCTCTTTGATTCCGCCGCGCACAATAAGTTCCGATTTCACCCGGTTGGAACGGATGGCGGCCATCCGCAGGTTTTCTTTTTCGCTGTCAAGGGAATTGCAGTAGCCGTCCACATAGAGCGGAAGACTGCCGCCGAGTATGCTGTCCTTGTTCCGGCGCACGCATTCCAGCAGCCGGGCAAGTTCCCGGTCGTTGCCGTCAAGCGGCACATAGAACATATCCTTCTGTGGTACGAAACGGAAGGTGTAGGTGGTGTCCGCTTTTTGGTGGGCTACAATCGGGGATATGGCCGAAAGCAACAAAAACAGGCTTAAAATGTGTTTGAATTTTATGTTTATCATAGAGCTTTGATGTTTCCAATGTCGGTTGCAGCTATACAAAGTAAATATAAAAAATCCATAGCCCACTAATTAAGACGTTGAAACATAAAAGCTATTGGTGATAAAGCAAAAACTTGTCGTTAAGACAACGGCGGGTTTTGTCGTTAGAGCAAATTTTGTGGATAGAGCAAAAGTGCAGTGTGCGGAATCAGCAGTCGAGGATTCTCGCCTTCCTCCATCTGGAGGGAGAACAGCCTTCCTTTTCTGTGAAGATTTTGGTGAAATAGCTTAGTGAGAGAAAACCGGAAGCTTCAGAAACGGCTGATACGGTCATATCGGGATGGCGCATCAGCATCTGTTTGGCATAGCCGATGCGAAGTTCTGCGATCCATTCGCGAAACGAGACGTGGTAGGTCGACTTGATGTAGGCAGACAGGTAGGTGCGGTTGGTGTGGAGAGTTCCGGCCAGTTCTTCGATGGTCAGCCCCGGGCTGGTATATCGGTCCATGCCGACCCATGCGTTCAGTTGTTTTTCGATGGTGGCATGGTAGGCCGGTGTGTCGTGTGGTGTTTCTTCAGCCTCGGGGTCGCTGTCACTGGTCTCCGTCCGGGTTATCCCCTCCAGAATGTTTTCCACTTGTTCGTAGCAAAGCAGGTAGTTCATGTAGGACCAATAGAGGTAGATGTAGAATGGGATGGAAGAAAGAATCCATAGGAACACCAGCCGGTCGGGCAGGAACGTCAGCAGTCCGCAGCTTACCCCGTAGATGACCGCCCACCAGGTGAAAACAGACATCCACCGGATGTAGGCGGCAATGTGTTCGGATTGGGTGTCGTCAAACAGGAGGACTGCACGGCGGTAGGTCATGATGAGTTTTCGTGCCAGGTAGATGCCATAAGCGAGCAGCCATAGTGCCATGACTATCAGTCCGACGTGTTGCTTGAACCCGGGCAGGACGATAAGGATGACTCCGGAAAGGACTGTGAATGAAAGCCAATAGAGCAGATGTCGCAGGAAGCGTTGCCGGGTCAGGTAATGGCGGTCGAGCAGGGCGGTAAGGGCCGAGCTGAACAGCCAGTAGGAGAGGAAATAGGTGGAAAGGTTCATCAGAATGGCCGCGTCGGGATGGGAGAAGCGAAGCCCGCAAAACAAGTGAACCGAGTAATTGGCGGACAGCGTCAGCAGGGCCACGCCCATGATGCGGCGTGAACGGATATAGTTGGCAAATATGGGTTTGTCAGGCGTCTTCGCCGCAAGGAAGTAGGCTGCAAAAAACAGCATCAGTACCAGCGCGATGCCAAGCGAGCATTCGTATATCGTGTAATCCATTGTCTCCGGTTTGCGTGATTGTCGGGCCAAAATTACAAGGTTTTTGTGTGATTCAGAATTATGGAACATAAAATGTTTTTGATGAATCGCAACATTTTAAATAAATAGAAATTCATCTTTAGTTTGGGTGATTTTTTTGTCCTTTTCGTTCCTGTTCTCCGTCAGATAGTCTGCTGTCTTCCTCCTCACAGGTGCAAAAATGACTGTCCCAATCATCACGCGATAAAGCCGAAACAGTTTTCAGTCCCCAGCATGTTGGACATCCGGGAATAGCGATTCACTCTCCTTTACTATCGCGAACATGAAGGTGTCATTATCGCGATGGTGACGCCTTCATGTTCGCGATAATGAGGTTGCCACGATTTGACCATGCCGGGTTATTGTCTTATCTTTGTCCGTCTTGAAAATGCAATTTGAATGTCCGCAAATGTCCTGACCCCGGTTTGTTGGGACAAAAATTTGAGGCATGTAGGCCGATTGAGGATATTCATGTAAAATTAATCCGCGTCTGAATAGTGACGAAAGATGTGTTCCAACTTAAAATGTAATATATGTATCTCTATCTCTTTAACCCGGACAACGACCTGGCCCTCGGAAACAACAGCCCTTACTATCAGCCTCCGGCTTCGGCGCGGCAGATGGCTGCCGACCTGGCCGTGTTGCCGGCCTGGGTGGCCCCGTGCGGGGAAAGTATGGTAGCCGTGCCCGGAAAGGAATCGGCTGAAGCTTGGACAAGAGGGCGTGGTCCGGCCCCCTCTATACGGTGGGTGACGCTGGACGAAGGGGTGGCCTCTTGCCATGCCATACGCCCCTGGGGATGGAATGCGGCTCTGGTGCAGGCGTTGAAGCGGCTGGGAGCAGGGGAGGACTTGCTGCCCGCGGCCGGACTGTTGGCCGAGCTTCGTCGCTTGTCATCGCGGCAGCGTGCTGTGGAGGTGATGGCAGAAAGGCCGCGGGATGCCTGTTTCTGTGGCGCTTCGCAGATTTGCCGCTCCCTGGACGAAATCGACTTCGCCCTGCAAGCCGGAAGCCCGACCGGCCGGATGTTGCTGAAAGCGCCCTGGTCGGGAAGCGGCAAAGGACTTCGCTGGGTGGACGGGACGAAGATGGACGGTCCGGCCCGGAACTGGTGTGCGCACGTGCTGGCCAAGCAAGAGGCAGTGGTCGTCGAACCCGGCTACCGGCGGGTGGCAGACGTGGCTCTGGAGTTTTATGCCGCCGGAGGGAAGGTTTCTTTTCTCGGCTACTCCCTGTTTCTGACAGATGAGAATGGAGCTTACAGAGGCAACCGCTTGCTGTCGGACCGGCGTATCGAGGAAGAACTGGAGGCGTGCTTGCCTGCCGGGACGTTGGCGAAGGCCCGCCAGTTTCTGCTTGGGCAGTTGGGCCGGATGTTGCCGTCGGATTATGATGGCTGTCTGGGCGTGGACATGATGGTCTGCCGTTTTGAAGACGAACCATGTTTCCGCCTTCATCCCTGTGTCGAAATCAATCTGCGGATGAACATGGGCGTAGTGGCGCATGGGTTGTACAGCCGCTGGCTGTCGCCGGCGAGTGAAGGCATTTTCCGTATAGACAGCTTCTCCGCTCCGGCATTGCTGCAGGCGGACCATGAACAGCAACAATCCGCCCACCCGCTCGTGATGAGGGATGGACGGATTGTAAGCGGATATGTGTCATTGGTCCCGGTCGGTGCGACCACGCGCTATCGTGCTGCCGTCTGGGTGCATCCTGTCAGCGGGTGAACCGGATGCGCCGGAGGGTGTGGCGGTCTTTGTCCTGCAGGATGACATCGTAGACGCCCGGTGCGAGGTCCGTGATGGGAAGCCGGCAGTCGTAATCCCCGTGCCACACTTCCCGCCCGTAGAGGTCTTTCACGGTCATCTGCGTGGCCGACGGACATTCGGGCAGCTTGAGCGGCGCGACGGGATTTGCATGGCGATGATGCGACGGCCGTGGGGACTGTGCCGTGGGGCTTTCATTGCCATAGACGTCTACAGCAGTGACGGTGAAATACAGTCCTTGCACTTCGTCGAGCGGCAAGGCCAGGCGTGTCCCGTACAGATAGGTGCATTTCAGGTTGTGCGGGTCATTGGTGTCAATCGTGCGTTGCCTGGAGGCGTAGAGATTGTACCGGACGGGTTGTCCGCTGTCGTCTGTTGCCGGATGCCATGTGAGCACCAGGCTGTCGGCTTTGACTTCCGTATGAAGCCCGTCCGGGGATGCCGGCGCGATGCTGTCCTGCCAGGTCATGGGCGGGACCAGGGCCGGACAGGCATAGACCTCCTGCTTGAGCCGGTCATACAGCCCCTGTGTGTTGTCAAGCACGAAGCGGGTCCGGAAATAGGCTTGTCCGGGGATGCCTGCGCTGCGTGTGAAATAGATTTGCTGCAAGACGTCTTGCAGCGTCCAGTCGCCTTCGCTCGGGTCGAGGAAGTAGACTCCTAATCCCGGCACGACGGTCCGCCCGCAGGCGTTTTCTTGCCAGTCGAGCACAAACGGGTAGAAACTGTTTTCCCGGAAATAGGCCATCGGGAGCACCAGGTCCTGGATGCCTTCCTTCAGCCACTGCTGCGCGTCTTGATAGACCACATTGTAGGCGTTCCATCCCCGTGAGGAGTAACGTGCGACGTCGCGGTATTTGCCCACGGGCGAACTCCCTACTTTCACCCATGGTTTGACGGCTTTGACGGTCTGGTAGATTTCCCGCACGATGGCCGTGATGTTGTCGCGTCGCCATTGTGCCAGGTCTTTTCCTTGTCCATATTTGCGGTAGGAACGTTGGTCGGGGAAGCGTTTCGGGTGGTCAGGATAGCGGATATAGTCCAGGTTGATGCCGTCGACGTCATAGCGTTCCACAATCTCTTTGACTATGCCTGCCAGGTGTGTCTTGGTCTGCGGATGCCCCGGGTCCAGATACCAGTTGCGACGAAACCGGATGCACATCTCCGGATGCTTTCTCACAAACGAACGGGCGCCCAGTTCCTTGGACTGCTTGTCGCTGCCCAGCGGGATGGCCACGACCCAGGCATGCAGTTCCATGCCCCGCTTATGGCATTCGCGGATGGCAAACGCCAGCGGGTCGTAGCCGGGTGACTTGCCGGGCGTGCCGGTCAGTACGTCGGTAAATACTTCCTGCCCGGACGGATAGAGCGCATTGTCGCGTGAACGCACCTGGAGGAGGATGGTGTTGAAGTTGGCCGCTTTCAGGGAGTCGAGCTGGCGGCATAACTCCGCTTGCTGCATTTGCCGGCTTGTGGCCGAGACAGCTTTCGTGCGTGGCCAGTCCAGCCCGCTCAGGGTGGTGAGCCACACGGCCCGGGTCTCATACTTCGGCGAACAGGAGGCCGCCGACAGGGAGTATGTGTCACACTGTGCCCGGCTGTGCTGGACAGGGAGAAGGCCGCATGACAGCAGGGCGAAGAATAGGTTGATGGATGAAAAGCGCATGGCGTGTCAGTCTTTATGTTCGGGTTGTGTTTCGTTTAGATGGAAAATGCCGGTCGGCGTGGTGCGTCTGAGCGGGATGACCTGGAGGTCTTCTCCTGCCTTGATGCCGATTTTGGCAAGGGCGATTTCGACCGTCTTGTATGCCAAGTCCGGATGGTTGTTGTCCTTGCTCAAGTGGCACAGCCACACGTATTTCCACCGGGGTGAATAGTGGTCCGTCAAGAACTCGGCGGCTTCGCGGTTGCTCAGGTGGCCGTCCGGGCTCAGGATGCGTTCCTTCAGATGGGCCGGATAGGGCCCCATCTGGAGCATGGTCTCGTCGAAGTTGGCTTCGAGGACGATGTAGTCAGCCTGGCCCAGGTAGGTCCTGATGGTCTCCGTGAGGTGCCCGATGTCGGTCGCCAGGCAGAATTTCTGTCCGTCGCATTCGATGAAGTAGCCTGTGTTGCCGTGCGAATCGTGGGGCACGTCGAACGCCGTGATGCGGAAGTCGCCGATGGTGAATGTCTCTTCCGGGCGGATGTAGCGTGCGCTGGTCTCCAGCTTCTTGGAAATGCAGTAGTTTTGCTCGATGCCGCGGTGCACCTGTTGCGTGGCATAGATGGGGATTCGAGCCTTCTCCCCCAGGTGTCCCACGGCTTTTACATGGTCGACATGGTCATGCGTGACGAGTACGGCACTGATGGATTCGAGGCTTAGCCCGAACTCTTTCAGTTGCTTCTTGATGGTGCGTGCACCAATGCCGGCATCGATGAGGATGGATGTTTTTGTGTTTGACAGATAATAACAGTTGCCGCTGCTGCCGCTGGCCAGGCTTAAGAATTGTATCATTTATTATATATGTATGTTTAGGTTGTAAATGTCGTGTTAAAATGGGTAGCCCACAGCAAAGTGGAACGCGAAGTCGCGCCCGAAGTCGGGGTGGATGAGGGGATAGTGTTCCTTGCTGTTCCGGTAGGCCGGATTGACGGCTTTCATGCCGGCATCGAAGCGCAGGATGAAGTAGTCGAAGTCGAAACGCAGGCCCAATCCGTAGGAGACGGCAATCTGCTTGTAGAAGCTGTCGAAACGGAAGGCTCCTCCCGGCTGCTCTTCGTAGTCGCGGATGGTCCAGATGTTGCCGGCGTCGACGAAGAACGCCCCGTTGAGTTTCCAGAACAGTTTGGTGCGGTATTCCAGGTTCAAGTCCAGCTTGATGTCGCCCGACTGGTTGATGAAGTCGATGTTGCGGTCGTTGCCTGCAAAGCTGCCCGGTCCGAGCCGTCGCACCGACCATCCGCGCACGCTGTTTGCCCCGCCGGAGAAATAGCGCTTTTCGAAGGGGAGGATGCGCGAGTTGCCGTAAGGATAGGCGACGCCCATGCCCACGTGGAACACGATGGAGTTGCGGTGGTCTATCCGGAAACTTTTGGTGAAGTCGATGTCCGTCTTGATGTATTGGGCGTAGGCGATGTTGGCGACGGTGTATTGGTGGTCCTCATTGCGTGTAGCATTCAGCATGTGTGAGAATGCATAAAGCAGGTTGCCGGACGATTCGATGTTGAACCGGATGGAGTAAGAGTTGTTTGAAGCCGTGCGCGATTCCCGCCCGTCGGAATGATAGGTGAAGCCGTAGCCCGCCTTCATGATGAGCAGGTTTTCATAGTTGTAGCGCAGGATGGAGTTCGAGTTTTCCGGGTTGTCGAGATATTCTTCCCTGAAGGTGGAGGAAATCCAAGGCATATAGACGTAGTTCAAGTCGAGCACGTCGACACGGTGTTGCCATTTGCGTTTGTAGGTCCAGCGGTAACCCCACGTGACGGAAGCGGCCCGGCGTCCGAACTCGGGACGTTCCTGCGAGTTGAACTGGATACCGATTTCCGAGGTGGCTTGTGTGCGCTGGCGGACTTCCGCAGATATGAACGGGAAGAGGAAACGGGGGAAGTTGATGCTGGCCTCCACACCATACTCCACATAATTCTCGTTGCTGTAGCCTTGCAGGCCGGTCACGGCTTCGTATGCGCCGCGCACCTTGAAGGTGAAAAGCTCTGAGCCGTTGAACAGGTTTCGGTTCTGATAAGACAGCGAGGCGGCAGCTCCAAGGTCGCCGGCTGAGTTAGTCCCTTCCAATTCGGCGCTGAACGAGTTGACCTTGTTGCGCGAGAGCAGCACATGGCAGTCGAGCCGTGTGGAGTCGGCTGCGTCTTCCTGGAAACGGATGTCCGTGTATTTGATGGCATGCAGGCGTCCCAGCGAAGAGCGGGTGTGTTGCAGGCGGGAGTCGCTGTAGAAACTGTCGGGGGTGATGGCAATGTTTTGCGACAGCACTTCCGGTTTCAGGAATGGCCGTTCGCGATAGAAGATGTTCAAGCCTTTGTAGTGCAGGGAGTCGAAGCGGGCAAAGTCTTGCCGCATGGCGTGTGTCATGTCGAAATCGGTCACGACATTCACTTCCCCGATGCGGTAGCGTGCGTGCGTCGTGTGCGACGTGGCGTCGTAGGGGGCAATGTGGAAAGTCAGGTCCACCAGGTGCGTGCCGCGCACGGTGTCGGCCGTGCAGGTGACATATTCTTTGTTGAACCGGTAGAAGCCCCGGTCCTGGAGATGGTTGGTCATCTGTTGGCGCTCCTGGTCCAGCGTGTTTACGTCGAACCGCATCCCTTCGTGCATCAGTTGCGACGCATATCCGGCCATGTAGCGGCGGACACTGTCATCCTGGATGTCATAATCCCAATGGCTGATGCGGTAGGCCGGGCCGGGATGGACGAGGTATTTCAGGCGGAGTTTCTTCTTCCGCGTCTCTTTCCGTAGCCGGACGTCGGCTTGCATGTAGCCCATGTTGTGCAGGGCTGACTGCATGTCCTCGCGTGAACGCTCGGCTGCCTCTTCGTCGAAAATGACCGGCTTGTCGCCCAATTTCTGGATGAAGCGGTTTATCCAGCGGGTCGTGTCTGTCCCCGACAGCGAATAGATGTGCATCGGCACTTTCACCAGGCTGAACCAACTGCTGTTCGGATTCTGCCGGTTATACCCGCTGATGTCGGAAGGCTTGACAGCCTTGTCGTCGGAGACGACCTTCACGTCGTCAAGCAGGTATTCCCCTTCAGGGATAAACTTCGACACCGAACAGGATGCCGTCATCCACAGAAGTAGGGGGGATATGTAGTGAAGCCATCGTTTGCGCATGATTTCGGGGACAAAAACGGTTTTGATACGCAAAAGTACGCAAAATCGTGCAACCTGACGGTCCTTCGTCCCTAAAAAGACGTGTACACTTATCAGAAATGTGCCCGACATTCCGTATCTTTGTCTTTCCAAAACAGGAGAGGGACGTCCATGGAGTGTCCTGCCTCGTATCGAAAGTAATCCTGCTTTTTATCGGTACTAGCCACAGCCGGAGCCCTCTTTCCTATGGCTAAGGGACTGCACTTCGGGAAGTGTCCCTTTCAACCTGCGTCTCATTCAGCATTGTCCCGCCGGTCGACCGGGCCGACATCGGGGGGGGGAGGCGAGACTGCGGGGATTTCTTTGTTTTGTTGTATATGCTAACACATCAGAAACTATGCTGAGCAAAGCTAAAATCAAGTATATCCGGTCTTTGGAACTGAAGAAGAACCGGAAAGAGGAACGTGCGTTCGTGGCCGAAGGGCCGAAGTTGGTGGGAGATTTGGAAGGACATTTCCCGTGCCGGCTCCTTGTCGGCTTGCCCGAGTGGCTGGCCGCGCATCCTCATTTTCAGGCACAGGAGGTGGTGGAGGCCACTCCGGATGAACTATCGAAGGCAAGCCTGCTGAAGACGCCGCAGGAGGTCATGGCCGTGTTTGAATTGCCTGACGGAGAGGACGGGGGCGCGCCGGATGAGGAATTGTGTCTCGCCCTTGACGATGTGCAAGACCCCGGCAACCTGGGGACAATCATTCGTCTGGCCGACTGGTTCGGCATCCGCCACATCTATTGCTCGCTCCACACAGTCGATGCTTTCGGCCCGAAGACCGTGCAGGCCACGATGGGGGCGTTGGCCCGTGTCCGGCTGCATTATGTGCCGCTGGCGGATTGGCTCCGTCGTCTGGATGGCAGCGTGCCGGTGTATGGGACTTTTCTTCGCGGGGAAAATATCTATGGACAAGAGCTGTCGGCTTCGGGAGTGATTGTCATGGGAAATGAGGGCAACGGCATCAGTACGGAAGTGGAGCGTCTGGTGTCCCGCAGGCTGTACATTCCCAGCTATCCGCCGGGGCAGGAGACGTCCGAGTCGCTCAATGTGGCGATGGCGACGGCTGTCGTCTGTGCCGAGTTCCGCCGTCGGCAGAGGTGATGAAAAGAAACAAGGAGACTGTCGCGTGGCAGTCTCCTTGCTGTTTCAGGCAGTCTTTGCCGCAGGCTTCCTGCGTTTGTAGCAATTCTTATAGTCGCAAAGTCCGCAAGAGTATTCCAGTTTCTTCACATTCGGGCCGATGCCAATCACGCCGCTTACAGATTTGATGGGGACCATCAGGCAGGAATCAGTCAAATGGATGCCGCACGGATGGGGCGTAGGGAAGAGGCTGAAGAGGTCCGGCTGTTCGCGCACATGCCAGCCGCAGTATCCCGGGCTGAAACGGTTCGTATGCCGCCAGCCTTGTGGGTCGATGGCATGTTGCAAGGCGACTTCCATGCAGTCTGCCGTCTTTTCAGCGATGATGCTTCCCATGCAGTCTGCCAGGTAGCACTTCACCATGTCTCCTTCGTCTTCCAGCGTGTGTTGCAAGTTCTCAAACTCCATGCCGGCGCTTGCCGTAAAGAGGGCATATTGCTCCGCTCCTCGCAGTTGGCGGGCGATGATACGGCCCACATGGAGCGTTCTGCCGCCGATGTGAAGTGTGTCGTCTTCCAGGCACAACGTCCCTTCTTCGATGACAAACTCAAAACGGGGGACTGTGATGCTGGCCACACGCCGGAGCAGAGCATGCATTTCTGTGCGCACGCTTTCGTCGGGTGTGGCTGTGCCATATCCCATGGCTTCGCCCAGTTCGGCATCGGAGATTTGTAGCGCGTCAAACGGAAGCTTAGTTTCTGGATTGATTAAATTCATCGAGCGTCGAATAGAAAACATCAATATTTTCAAAAGGAGTGTGGGGCGGGGTGTCGCATCCGCTGGACAGCACAAAGTTCGGATAGTCCTTTGTCGCTTCGAGCAGGGCCATTGTTTCCTTCTTCATTAGTGCAGCCGAGCCCATCTTGAACACGCTGACCGGGTCAAGATTGCCCATGGCGAGTGCATCAGCAGGCACTTCCTTGAGGGCCTCGACCATGTCTATTTTGTTTCCGAAGTGATAGCCCATCGCTCCGGTGTAGACCATAGCCTGGGTGCAGTTGCCCGTATTTCCGCAGTTGTGGAGGATGACGGCGAAATCGTCGTCCTGTACCTTGGCAATAATGTCCTTCACATATTCGGAAGAGAATTGCTGGCAGTCTTCATTGGACAAGAGGCCTGCAGCTGGTTCGGCCATAACGACGCCGTTGGCACCGGCTTCCTTGAGTGCAAGGCAATAGTTTGTGATGAATTCGCTGCATTTAGCCAGTAACATCTTGGCTGCGTCCGGGTTGATGTAGATAAGCATCATGATTTCGGACATGTCATACAGACGGCCGGCCAACGAGTAAGGGCCGATGCATCCTGCCAGGACAGGGCGGTCGGTCAGATGTTCGGCAGCCAGTCGGTTGGCTTTCAAGTATTCAGGCACGCGTCCCTTGTTCACATCGGGCACTTGCAGTGTTTCGATGGCAGCTTCATCCGTGAGCAGGCGTCCGGTGACACTGGGTACTTCGTTCTCGGGGAAAACGACTTCAGCTCCAAAAGCTTCAGCCTCCACGGTCAGGTCCATGATGACACATGACGCTGCCGAAGGATATTTTTCGTAGAGGGCTTTGATGGCTTCATAGTGCACTTGTCCGTCTGTCACGGCATCGCGCACGGTCTTTCCGATAAGCTCGATGCCGGGATGGGTCATAATAGGAATCGCTGCCACCTTGTTGTTGGCGATGAGGTCTTTCGCCCATTGTTTCATGTTGAATTTGCTCATAGTAGTAGTGTAATAGGGTTGTTTGGTATGATGAAAAAAGTCCTGAACGACCGGGAACAGTCTCCCTTGGTCGTTCAGGATTCAATCAATGTGCTTTAATAAGCAAAGATAGGATAGTTTGCCATTGTCTTGTTGACGTGTTCGCGGACTGAAGCGATGACCTTTTCATTGTCAATGTTTGACAATACGGTTTCAATCATGTCGGCGATTTCGAGCATCAGATCTTCTTTAGCGCCACGTGTGGTCATGGCCGGAGTACCCAAGCGGATACCTGAAGTCTGGAATGCAGAGCGGGTGTCGAAGGGCACCATGTTTTTGTTGACTGTGATGTCAGCAGAAACCAATGCTTTTTCAGCCACCTTACCCGTCAAATCCGGATATTTCGTGCGCAGGTCGACCAGCATGGAGTGGTTGTCCGTGCCACCAGATACGATGGTGAAACCTTTGTCCATGAGAGCTTGTGCCAATACTTTTGCATTCTTCTGTACTTGGATTTGATATTCCTTGTATTCCGGTTGCAGACATTCGTGGAAAGCTACGGCTTTGGCAGCGATGACATGCTCCAGCGGACCACCCTGGATGCCGGGGAAGACAGCGGAGTCGAGCAGTTGGGACATCTTCTTGATTTCACCCTTCGGAGTCTTCTTGCCCCAAGGATTCTCAAAGTCTTTACCCATCATGATGATACCTCCGCGCGGGCCACGTAGTGTCTTGTGGGTCGTTGAGGTCACGATATGGGCATACTTCAACGGGTTGTCAAGCAATCCGGCAGCAATGAGGCCTGCAGGATGTGCCATGTCGACCATGAAAATGGCGCCTACCTTGTCGGCGATTTCACGCATACGTTTGTAGTCCCATTCGCGAGAGTAGGCAGAGCCACCACCGATAATCATTTTCGGGTGTTCGCGCAGGGCGATTTCTTCCATTTCGTCATAGTCCACGCGTCCGGTTTCCTTGTTTACATTGTATTCACACGGAGTGTAGATGATGCCTGAAGTGTTGACCAAAGAACCATGAGAAAGGTGACCGCCGTGTGCCAGGTTCAAGCCCATGAATTTGTCTCCCGGATTCAACACTGCGAGGAATACAGCCGCATTGGCTTGTGCACCGGAGTGAGGCTGTACGTTTGCCCATTCGGCACCAAAGATTTGTTTCAAACGGTCAATGGCCAGCTGTTCGCTCTGGTCCACCACTTCGCAACCACCGTAATAACGTTTGCCGGGATAACCCTCGGCATATTTGTTGGTCATGCATGAACCCATAGCCTTCATTACCTCTTCGCTTACGAAGTTTTCAGAAGCGATTAGTTCGATTCCTTTTAATTGGCGTTGATGTTCTTTTTCGATAATATCGAAAATTAAATCGTCTCTTTTCATGTTCTTTTTTAATATAAGTTTTATGGAATATGTTTGTTATATCAATACTGCAAATCTACTGTTTTTTCTCTACGGACCATCCAAATTTACCAATCTTTTTCCCTAAGCCATAATAAGCGCCATGCAGATAGACCAAGGGGTGACTTTCTGAAAGTTCGAATTTCCCGGTTTGAGGATTCAAGTAGCGTTCATCAGCCCGTACATTTACAACTTCTGCTATGAACATGTCGTGTGAACCTAACGAAATGATTTCTTTTACCCGGCATTCGATGTTGAGAGGAGATTCTTCCACGATGGGGGCACTTACGATAGTTGCTTTGCCCGGAGTGAGCCTCATCTCTTCAAACTTGTCGTAGTCACGTCCGGAGCGTACGCCGCACCAGTCAGTTGCGAATGCCATATCTTCCGTCGTCAGGTTGAGCACAAACTCCATATTCTTTTTGATGATGGCGTAGGAGTGACGTTCGGGGCGTACGGATATGTAGCACATCGGGGGATTGGTGCAGAGAGTGCCCGTCCATGCCACGGTGATGAGGTTGTATTCCTCTGCGGTGCTTCCGCAGCTGACGAGGATGGCAGGCAGGGGGTAGATCATCGTTCCCGGTTTCCAGTCTTGTTTCATGGGCAGCGGTTACAGGAGCTTGATGTTTTCTTTATGTTGTTCTTTTTCACAATAGTGGCATTTCAGTATGCCATGTTCCTTATCCACGACGTGAAACCATGTCTGCATCGGTTCATTATTGGTGATACACTTCGGATTGGGACATTTCACGATGCCTTTCAGTTCATCGGGCATGCACACTTCTTTTTTCTCGACCACTTCGTAATCGTGGATGATATTGAGTTTCACATTGGGGGCGATGACAGAGATGCGGTTGATTTCTTCATCGCTGAAGAATTTGTCAGCCACTTTGATGATGCCTTTCTTGCCCAGCTTTTTGCTGTCAAGATTGAATCCAATGGTCACGTTGGTGTCCATGTGCTCGATGCCGAGCAGGGATACGACCTGAAAAAGTTTGTCCGTAGGGATATGGTCGATGACAGTGCCGTCTTTGAGAGCGGCTACTTGCAAAGCTTGCTTATTTTCGTTCATGATGTTATTGAGTCGCCTTTTATTGTTTAACTTCGTCAAGAGTAATGCCCAGTACGTCGCAGATCAGAGCTTCGCGTGCGAAGAGTCCGTTGCGGGCTTGTTGGATGTAGTATGCATGAGGGTCCGTGTCCACGTCGTATGCGATTTCATTGACACGTGGCAGGGGATGGAGGATTTTCATGTTGTCTTTTGCCTTTTTGAGCATATTGGCTTTGAGGATGTAGACGTCTTTCACCCGCTCGTATTCCATCAGGTCTGTGAAACGTTCTCTTTGCACACGGGTCATGTAGAGGATGTCTGCTCCAGCGATGACATCTTCATTGAAATCTTCGTGTTCCACGTAGCTGATGCCGTGTTGCTGGCAGTAGAGCTTGTATTCTTCGGGCATTGCCAACTCTTTGGGTGCAATGAAATGGAAAGTAGGATTGAAATGGCGCATTGCCATGAGAAGAGAGTGAACTGTGCGTCCGTATTTCAGGTCGCCGACCATGTAGATTTGCAAGTTTTCGAGTGTGCCTTGGGTCTTGTAGATGGAATACAAGTCGAGCATGGTTTGTGATGGATGCTGGTTGGCGCCGTCACCAGCATTAATAATAGGTATAGGAGCCACTTCGCTGGCATAGCGTGCTGCGCCTTCCAGATAGTGTCTCATCACGATGAGGTCGGCATAGTTGCTGACCATCAGAATGGTGTCTTTCAGCGTTTCGCCTTTAGAGGAGCTGGTGGTCGATGCATCTGTGAAGCCGATGACACGTCCTCCCAAGCGGTTGACTGCTGTTTCGAAACTCAGTCGGGTGCGTGTCGAAGGCTCGAAAAACAAGGTTGCAACGACTTTTCCATCAAGAATTTTTCGGTTCGGACGTTTTTCAAACTCTTTGGCCATTTCCAAGAGATAGAGGATTTTCTCTTTGGAATGATTTGCAATAGTTACTAAACTTCTATTTTCCATATCAATAATCAAAGGTGTTATAATTATCGAGATGTAAAGTTAGACAAAAAATAAAAGTACAACGCATTTTTTCCACAATAACTTTTCGTCCTAATTTGTGGGTGAAACTATGTGTGCTTTTATAATAAGCTGACATTATATATTTTATATCGTGACTGGGCGATAAAAGTATCATTTTAACATTACAATGCTCAATAATGAATAAGGACTTATCTTATTATAATAAGTGATTCATTGAGCGCTGTAGTCTTGCTATCCTCTTATTCAGTCCTGTTCCCTTTCTTATCGATGTAATACCATTCGTCGCTTTCCCAATAGTGATATTCACCACCCGAGCCTGGCACTTTCTTCATTTTTCCCTTATCCGTGACTTTGGCCTTTCCGTTCTCAAATGGAAAGCCGAAGGCAAAGCGAGGTTTTATCTGTGCCAGGAATCTCATTATGAGAAATGGAGGGATATAACCGAAAATAGCAAAGAATATGGTTTCCAACGGCATATGCCACTTGTGGATACGCCGTATGCGCCCCGCGTAATATAGATAGTCAATGATATTGAACTTATATTTTCGTTTGAAAGCCATTGCTGATTTCCGTTTTTACAAAAATACTGTTTTTATGGAAGAAAGGGAACACCCATCATTGTGTGTTTGGGGGATAAAGTGGTGATTAAGTAAGCGGGAATCATTACTTCTGTATTTGGAATCCTTTTAATTATAACGCTATGACAGTTATTGATATGTACGAGGTAATAAACAATAAGGTGGGTTCATTTTTTGAGTGGGTGCAGGCTCACCCGAAATACGGGTTGCTGTTTGCATCCGGTCTGCTTGCCCTGTGGTTCGCAGGGTTGCTGCTCCGGTGGAAATGGGCGTGCCATTGGCAGTTCAGCCGCAGCGAGACTTGGATTTTCGACGACTGCACGCCTGAGACGCGCCGCAGGATTCAGATTGTGTTGGTCAGCATAGCGATAATCGGTTGTCTGACAATGTTTTTTGCATGGAGGTGATGATGGCATGGAGAATCCATCTATAACAACGCAGGTAGCATCGGCATCACAATACCCTTAACCTCATCTTGCCTTGTTCATTATGTAAGGCTACCGCGAATGGTCTGACTCGATAGACCAGTCTCCTTTGATATGTTCCAGAAACTCGAAACACTCCTCATCGCCGAACGCGGCGCACACTTCGTCTTTCACACTGCGGTCTACTTTAAACCTGAGCATCCGCACGCTGGGAAGCTTGCGGAACAGCTGGTAAAAGAGGTCTCCAAAACTGGAGTTAAAGAACCATCCTCCTTTGCCGCCCATGCAGTCGGATAAAGTCAATAGTTGGTGTTCTTTTTCCATTTTCTGTCTTTTAACTTATGTTTGTTTGCAGCGGTTGTAAATTTTGTTTCCAATAAGATTGGTCTTATATTCATTCAGTTACGTTCAATACGTCTTACACATTCACAATGCACTGTCTATTCTTTGACAGGACGCAGACCGTACCCTGCAGAACGGTAGTAGTTGCCCAAAGGATTCACATACGACGACCTGAAGTTCAAGCGCCATCCGCTACTTTGGTTGTGCGGTCCTGTCGACCAGTAGAGGCCGTCGCTGTTAATGAGGCTAACTTTGCCGTCAATATAGTTTCGAGTACCCGATGCAGGAAAGAAAATCAGTTGTCCGGCCCTGTTGGCTTGGGCGTAGAAGTTCCAACCATTGCGCGTACTGTCCCAAATTCCATTGGCAGGGTAATTATTAGAGGTATTGCTTCCTGTGGTTGTAAATCCTGTAAATGCATTGCTGGCAGGAAGCTTGAAGCCGACAGGGCAGGGATCGTAAATGGTTTTGACGACCTGGTTGTCATTTGTAGAATACGTATTGTTGTTGGCGTCCCATAGGTTGTAGTAGGCATTGTCTCCCTCTTTATTCTTTTGCATTACATCAGGCTTAAGTATATAGTTTCTAATACATTCTGTACCATACGGAGAAAATGACTCCACTTTTACATTATTGGCAGAAGATGTGCCGTTTGCATCATACCATATTTTATTGCCGTTCACACCGTTGGACGGGCGGAACGGGTCCTTGCGTCCCCATTGGTAATAGGGATGATTACCACCGATTGTGATGATTGAGCTTTTTTGGGAAACGACAATATCAATAGTGCGGGTGATTTTCTATGAGCGAGGATGTGAATAATGGATTTATTTTAACGACTAAGGGCCTTATTTCTTGTTGTTTTCGTCAGGAATAATTTTCGCTGATGGTAGCTATTAACTCAGTCCGAGGGCGGAAATGATTCCGCTCCCGGACCGTCTTTATGCTATATTTTTGTTATAAATCAATACCTTGTCAGACTGAACAGAGCTAAGTCCGTCACTGAACTTTGAAGCCTCAAAAAGCCTGTCACATGCGGTCTGCAGGAGGGTGTGGACAGGTGGGGAAGGAAAGGATGGTCTTGGAGGAAAATTTACAAATAGGATTATACTCCGTCCGGGGATGGATTAAAGAAAGAGACACGGAGCCACAGCGTGTTTTCCTTCATAGGTCTACGACCTGTCTACTCTGTGTCTCCGCGTCTCTGTGACTGGTTTGTGTTCAGTCGGTCTATTTCCCCGACGAGAGCTGCATGATGCGGCTGATGTATTTGCCCAAGATGTCGAACTCGATGTTTACGATGCTGCCCACGCGGAATGTGTGGAAGTTGGTGTGTTCGTAGGTGTATGGGATGATGGCCACTTGGAAGGTGTCTTCCGTCGGGTTGCACACCGTGAGGCTCACGCCGTTGACCGTCACCGAGCCTTTGTCCACTGTCATGTAGCCGCGTTGGGCCAGCTCGCGGTTGAAGGGATATTTAAAGGTGTAATACCAGCTGCCGTCGGCGTCTTTGATGTCGATGCATTCGGCCGTTAGGTCGACGTGTCCCTGCACGATGTGTCCGTCAAGCCGTCCGTTCATCATCATGCTGCGTTCGACATTGACTTTGTCGCCAGCCTGGAGTAGGCCGATGTTCGAGCGCTCGATGGTCTCACGCATGGCAGTCACGGTGTATGTGCCGTTTTCGATTTTCACCACGGTCAGGCAGACGCCGTTGTGCGACACGCTTTGGTCGATTTTCAGTTCGTCGACAAATGAGCATTTCAGTGTGAGGTGCAGGTTCTCCTGGTCTTTCTCCACGCGAACGACCTCGGCATATTCTTCTACAATTCCTGAGAACATAATGTGTTTTGCTTTAAAAAGTGATTAATATTGCATGGCAAAGGTAAGCAATGTTATCGAGGCATGGAAGCGAACGGTTCCTGATTGTGATGTTTTTTGCCCCTTTCCCTCTTGTCGGGAAAAAGCTGGTATTTGCCGACAAAAAGGCGGAAGAAGTCTATTTTTGTTGCGCGCGAAGAGAATCCGGATTATTTTTGTTTCGTGAAAACGTTTAAAAGTTAATCAGAATGAAACATAACTTCTTACATGCGGTCGCTTTGCTGGCCATGACTTCACCCTTGTCGTCGATGGCCCAGGAATCCAAGGTGTGGACATTGAATGACTGCATCCGTTATGCTTTGGAGCAAAACATCCAGTTGCAGCAGAATCGGCTTTCGTTGGAAGAGAGTAAGGTGGATGTGAAGACGGCCAAGGCGGCATTATTTCCCAGCTTGTCATTCAGCACGGGGCACAATGTGATGAACCGTCCCTATCAGGAAACAAGCAGCATGGTGAGCGGTACGGAAATCATCAGCAGTTCCAGTAAGACTTCTTACACGGGCAACTATGGGCTGGATGCCCAGTGGACCGTGTGGAATGGAGGCCGTCGCCTGAAGACCATCAAACAGCAACAGCTGGCCCAAGAGACGGCCGAGCTGACCGTGGCGGAGCAGGAAAACAATCTGCAGGAACAGATAACCCAGCTCTATGTGCAAATCCTGTATGCTACAGAATCCGTGCAGATTAATGAAGGCACATTGGAGCTGAGCAAGGCTCAGTATGAGCGGGGCAAGGAGCTGCTGGCCGCGGGAGAGATTTCGAAAAGCGAGCTGGCACAGCTCGAATCCCAGGTGAGCAATGACAACTACCAGTTGGTCACAGCCCAATCAACACTTGCAGACTATAAACTTCAGCTTAAACAGTTGCTCGAGCTGGACGGGGAACAAGAGTTTACTTTGGCCATTCCCGAACTGGATGAGACGAAGGTGCTTTCCCCCATCCCAAACAAGGCTGATATTTACAATGCCGCATTGTCACTCCGTCCGGAAATACAAAGCGGGAAACTGAATATCCAGTCGGCAGACTTGAGTGTCCGGATGGCCAAGGCCGGATACCTGCCGACACTGAATTTAAGTGCGGGCATCGGGACGAATCATACGACAGGAAACGATTTTTCATTCTCCGAGCAAGTGAAGCGTGGGTGGAACAACTCCATCGGGCTGACGCTCAGCCTGCCCATTTTCAGTAACCGGGAGACGAAGAGTGCTGTCGAAAAAGCCAAGTTGCAATATGAAAGCAGTAAGCTGGACTTGACCAACGATCAGAAGGAACTCTACCGGGAGATTGAATCCATGTGGTTGGACGCTTCCAATGCCCAGCAGCAGTTTGTAGCGGCTGATGCCACTTTGAAGAGTAGCCAGAGCAGTTATGAGCTGGTCAACGAGCAGTTTAAGCTGGGCATGGTGAACATGGTGGAACTTCTTACGGAAAAGAATAATCTGATGAGTGCGCAGCAGCAACGTGTGCAAGCCAAATATATGGCTATTCTGAACCGTGTCCTGCTGGAGTTCTATGCAGGCAATCAAATCGAACTATAATAAACAAACTCACATCATTAAGATATGAACAATAAACAGAAGCTCATAGCCGGAGTCATCGCAGTGGCTGTCATAGCCGGAGGCGGTTACTGGCTTTTTGGAGGAGCAAAGAAAAAAAACTTGATTACGTTCTCTACTACACAAGTAAAGAAGAGTGACATCAGTACATCCATTACTGCAACCGGTAACATTGAGCCGGTGACAGAAGTCGAGGTCGGTACACAGGTGTCAGGTATCATTGACAAGATTTATGTGGATTACAATTCTGTCGTGAAAGAGGGGCAGCTCATAGCTGAGATGGATAAGGTGCCTTTGCAGAATGAACTGGAATCGGCTAAGGGCACTTACGATGGGGCAAAAGCCGAGTTTGAATACCAGGAACGCAATTACAAACGAAATCAGCAGTTGCATGAGAAAGGTTTGATTAGCGATACGGAATATGAAGAGAATCTCTATAATTATCAGCGTGCCAAGAGCAGTCTGGAAAGCAGCCGGGCAGCTTATAACAATGCACAGCGCAATTTGTCGTACGCCATCATTACTTCCCCGATCAACGGGGTGGTCACCAGCCGTGATGTAGAGGAAGGGCAGACTGTGGCTTCCGGTTTTGAAACTCCGACCCTCTTTACCATTGCAGCGGACTTGACAAAAATGCAAGTTGTGGCAGATGTGGATGAAGCAGACATAGGCGGTGTGAAGGAAGGACAGCGTGTGACGTTCACGGTGGATGCTTATCCGGAAGACACTTTTGAAGGACGGGTGACCCAGGTTCGTTTGGGCAGTAGCAAGAGTAGTAGCACGTCAAGCACTTCGACATCGAGCGAGACGGTCGTGACCTACGAAGTGGTCATTTCGGCGGATAACCCGGATTTGAAGTTGAAACCGCGTTTGACGGCCAATGTCAACATCTACACATTGGATAAGAAAGGGGTGCTCTGTGTCCCGAGTAAGGCCTTGCGTTTTATACCCGAACAACCTATGTTGGGAAGCGACGATGTGGTGGAGGATTGTGAAGGCGAGCATAAAGTGTGGACGTATGAGAATCATGTATTTAAGGCACATCCTGTGACAATCGGTTTAAGTGATGGTATTAATACAGAAATTCTGGGTGGTGTTGAGGAAGGTTTGACCATTGTCAGCGAAGCAGAAACCAATATGTCTGCGAATGTCGAAGAATCATCATCACAGAGTGAAAGAAGTCCGTTCATGCCAGGGCCTCCAGATAGAGACAAGAATAAGAAGAATGACAAGAAATAATTATTATGGCTAAGACTGTCATTGACATACAAGACATCAAACGAAACTTTCAGGTGGGTGACGAAACGGTCCATGCATTGCGTGGTGTCTCGTTTTCCATCGAAGAAGGAGAGTTTGTCACCATTATGGGTACTTCCGGTTCTGGCAAGTCCACCTTATTGAATATATTAGGATGCTTGGACACACCTACAGCCGGAGAGTATTATCTTGACGGTATTTCGGTCAAGAAGATGACGAAGCCCGAACGTGCCATCTTGCGCAATCGCAAGATAGGATTTGTATTTCAAAGTTATAACTTGTTACCTAAGACCACAGCCGTCGAAAATGTGGAATTACCGCTGATGTATAATCCTGCGGTAAATGCTTCGGAGCGTAGGCAGCGTGCTATCGATGCGCTGGAGCGTGTGGGACTGGGCGACCGCTTGGAACATAAATCAAACCAAATGTCGGGAGGACAGATGCAGCGCGTGGCCATAGCCCGTGCGCTGGTCAATAATCCGGCTGTGATTCTTGCCGATGAAGCGACCGGTAACTTGGATACGCGTACGTCTTTTGAGATTTTGGTTCTGTTTCAGGAACTGCATGCTGCCGGGCGTACGATTGTCTTTGTGACTCATAATCCGGAAATATCCCAATATAGCAGCCGGAACATCCGCTTGCGCGACGGTCACATTATCGAGGATTGTGTCAATCCTAAGATTTTGTCTGCTGCTGAGGCACTTGCCGCGCTGCCGACAAATGATGAGGATTAAGCTGAAACTTATACAATGAAAAGAATGCATTATGAATGTCAGTAATTTATTCAAAATAGCCTTACGGGCTTTGTCTAACAACAAGCTTCGTGCTTTCCTGACGATGCTGGGAATTATCATCGGTGTAGCATCGGTGATCACGATGCTTGCCATCGGACAAGGTTCGAAGAAAAGCATCCAGGCGCAAATATCCGAGATGGGGTCGAACATGATTATGATTCATCCTGGCGGAGAAAGGCGTGGTGGTGTGCGTCGTGACCCGTCAGAGATGCAGACACTTAAACTGGAAAACTACGAAACGCTGCGTGATGAATGTACGTATGTGTCTGCCATCAGCCCGAATGTGTCGTCGTCTGGCCAGCTCATTCACGGCTCGGACAACTATCCGTCTTCTGTCACAGGCGTGAGCATTGACTATCTGGAGATCCGGCAGTTGACTGTGGAACAAGGTGAGATGTTTACTGAAAATGACATTAAGACTTCAGCTAAAGTCTGTGTCATCGGAAAAACGATTGTGGACAATCTCTTCTCTGGCGGCAGTGACCCTATCGGACAGGTGATACGTTTTAATCAAGTACCTTTCCGTGTGATCGGTGTGCTGAAGTCAAAAGGCTACAACTCGATGGGCATGGACCAGGATGATATTGTCATCGCCCCTTATACGACCGTCATGAAACGTCTGCTTGCTGTCACTTACCTACAAGGCATTTATGCATCAGCTTTGACGGAAGACATGACAGATTATGCGACGAGTGAAATCGGACGTATCTTGCGGCGTGAACACAAGTTGCGCACTACGGATGAAGATGATTTTACCATCCGGAGTCAGCAGGAATTAAGCCAGATGCTGAATACGACAACAGATTTGATGACTACGCTGTTGGCCTGTATAGCAGGTATCTCCTTGATTGTCGGAGGTATTGGCATTATGAATATCATGTATGTGTCTGTCACTGAGCGTACGCGTGAGATTGGTTTGCGCATGTCTGTCGGAGCGAGAGGCATTGATATTTTGAGTCAATTCCTGATAGAGGCCGTTTTGATAAGCATTACAGGAGGACTCATTGGAGTGATTATAGGTTGTGGAGCCAGTTGGATTGTGAAAGACGTGGCTCATTGGCCCATCTATATCCAACCATGGAGTGTGCTGCTGAGTTTTGCCGTGTGCACTGTGACGGGTATATTCTTTGGCTGGTATCCGGCCAAAAAGGCTGCAAGCTTGGACCCGATAGAAGCCATCAGATACGAATAAGACCGTTATTGTATGAATACGAGCGTGCATCATCCTAAGTCTATGCCTTTGCCCATCTATATTCACATGTTGGCCTGGGCCGTATTCTTTGCTTTTCCTTTACTGATGAGCAATACGTCGGAGGGAATTCAGTGGAACAAATATTTGCGCCACCTGATTGTTCTTGCCATGTTTTTCGTCATCTTTTACGCAAACTATTGGGTCTTTGTTCCTAAATATTTGCTAAAAAAGGAGTCTTCACGCTATTTGATTTACAATATTTTTCTTATTTTTGCTGTCGTATCGTTTCTGCATTTATGGTATATGCCGTATCTCCAAGATATTGTATGGGGAGAACATAAACCGGAATCGATGCACTCGATCCCTCCGCCACGCTGGGTATTTGTTGTAAAAGACAGTATCGTGTTTATCTTCATGGCGGGATTGGGTACAGTGATACGTTTGAGTATGCAATGGCAAAAGGCTGAGGCTGCTCGGCAGGAAGCTGAGCAAAACCGGATGGAGGCTGAACTTAACAATTTGAGGAATCAACTGAATCCGCATTTTTTGCTGAATACGCTGAATAATATCTATGCTTTAATCGCATTTGACACGGAGAAAGCCCAGCAGGCAGTGCAGGACCTTTCCAAGCTTTTAAGGCATGTGTTGTATGAGAACCGAGGTACGTTTGTTCCTCTTTGCAAGGAGATAGACTTCATGCGTAACTATATTGAACTGATGCGTATCAGGCTGGTGAAGGGAGTACATCTGTCTATCAACATAGAAGTCAGCAAGGATAGTCAGACGCCGATAGCTCCGTTACTGTTTATTTCGCTTATCGAAAATGCATTTAAGCATGGCATCAGTCCGACAGAATCCAGTTTCATCAATATCACGATTAGTGAACGTGATGGAGAGGTAGAGTGTCGGATCGTAAATAGTAACCATCCGAAAACTTATTTGGATAAAAGTGGAAGTGGCATCGGCTTGGAACAGGTGAAAAGGCGCTTGGAGCTGTTGTATCCAGGGCGATATAAATGGGAAATGGGAGTCAATGCAGATAAGACTGTCTACACGTCGCTCCTCTCCATTCAAACGCGCGAAAAGAAAGGAATGTGAGATTATGATGTTATCATGTGCTATAGTAGATGATGAGCCGCTGGCGCTTGATTTGCTTGAGACCTATGTCGAAAAGACACCGTTCTTGCAGATCAAAGGGAAGTATGCCAGTGCTGTGGAGGCGATGAAAGGATTGCAGGAGCAACCGGTCGACTTGTTGTTTCTGGATATACAGATGCCGGAGTTGGATGGATTGGAGTTTTCACACATGGTCATCCCGGAAACTCGGATTATATTTACGACGGCGTTTGAACAATATGCTTTGGATAGCTATCGGGTTAATGCGTTGGATTATCTGTTGAAACCTATCAGTTATCGAGATTTTCTGGAAGCGAGCAACAAAGCTTTGCAGTGGTTTGAGCTGAAAAATGCTGCTGATGGTACGGTGGATAGTGCAGGAGATGATGAATACATATATGTCAAAAGTGAATACAAACTAATACAAATCAGTTTGAAAGACATTTTGTATATTGAAGGGTTGAAGGATTACGTGAAGATTTATGTGGAGACAGAGGCGCGCCCTATTATGTCGCTCATGAGTCTGAAGTCTTTGGAAGAACGTTTGCCGACTTCACGCTTTTTGCGCGTGCATCGTTCGTACATTGTGCAGAAGAGCAAGATTCGGTTGATTGACCGAGGGCGAATAGTTTTTGGGAAAGAATATATCCCGATATCCGATAGCTATAAGCAGGACTTGCAAACCTATCTGAACAACAAGACTATCTAAAGACTATTGTTTGGGAAAAATATAACCTTATAAAAAGGTAAGGATAATGGCCAAAAAAAAGCGAGGTAAGGGAGATGTGAATCTGTTTTACTTTGTGGCCAGAATTAATACACTCTCTCTATATTTAAGAAGGAAGGAGCCCGCGCTATACAGAGGTATAGTTAGCGGGCTCTGTTTTTATTCCTTGATGTGCCTTGCGATTGCGGGGGAGGGACTTTTGTTATGAAGCTCGAATTGGCTACCTTTGCTTCGTCAAGTAATCGTGTAATTTAAAACGAAACAACGAAGCGAATGAAAACAGTATTACTCGTAGTTGGAAAAACCGTAGAACAACATTATGTAGCAGCTATAGCGGACTATGTGGAACGCGTCAAGCATTATATCCCGTTCGATATGGAAGTGATTCCGGAATTGAAGAACACTAAAAGTCTTTCGATGGAACAGCAGAAGGAGAGGGAAGGTAGTTTGATCATAAAGTCGCTCCAGCCGGGAGATGTTGTAGTATTGCTTGATGAAAAAGGAAAAGAGTTTCGTTCTGTTGAGTTTGCATCGTGGATGGAAGGGAAGTTGAACACGGTGAGTCGGCGTCTGGTGTTTGTTGTCGGTGGGCCTTATGGATTTTCAAAAAGTGTGTATGCGCTTGCAAATGACAAAATATCGCTTTCCAAGATGACATTTTCTCATCAGATGATTCGTTTGATTTTTGTGGAGCAACTGTATCGGGCTATGAATATACTTCATGGAGGCCCTTATCATCATGAATGATTTTTATTTGATGTGAAAATCCAATCGAATCGGGAGATGGTCGCTGAATCCACCGTTGTAGCGAGGCCCGATATAGGTACGGTAAGGTTTATAGCCTCCGTATTTCTGGTCACGTTCCAGCAAAAATGGGAAAGTCACGATGGCGGCATCTTCTTGTGATGTGTGAAATTTCGTGTTTTCATCCAGCAAGATTCCAGAGATCAGAAAATGATCGAGTACGCTCCATTCTCCGTGGTAACGATAGGTCCCGGGAACTTGAGATGGAATGAGGTTGTAGAGTCTTTTTCTAGACAATGTGTTGTCGGGTATGTTGGCTTGGAGGATTTCTTGTATGATAAATCCTTCCGGAGGATCATTGAAATCTCCCATTATCAGGATTCGAGGTTCTACTCGAACTCTCATCAGGGAGTCGCAAGAGCTCTTTAAATGTGTGGCGGCATGGATTCGGTGAGGGCGGCTTCTGCGTGCACCCGTTGCGCGTGATGGTAGGTGGCAGATAAATAGGTCAAGTGTGTCTCCTGTGATTACTTTCCCGGACACATGCAGTATGTCGCGAGTGGCACGCTGGCCTTTCAATGGAGTGATGGTAATGGCCCGATGTTGTAGCACCTTGAAACGTCCTGGTTGGTATAAAAGGGCGACATCAATGCCTCGTTCGTCAGGAGAATTGGTTATTAAGTATCGGTATCCTACTTCTTTTAAAGGAGTGTAGCGAGTTAGGTCGGTTAAGACTTGTTCGTTCTCCACTTCACATAAGGCTACCAAGTCTGGAACTTGTTCTTCACCTACGGCGACAATGACTTTGCTCAGTTTGATAAGTTTCTTTCGATATTTGTCGTAAGTCCATTTGCGCAATGCCGTCGGGAGAAATTCATTATCGTTTTTCAGCGAATCATGTTTGCAGTCAAACAGATTTTCTACATTGTATTCCATGACGCGAAAACGATTTGTTTGTCCGATGGAGGGCAGGGTTCCAGTCAGTCCGCAAAAGAATAATGCAATCAGTTTACAGCGTGTTGTGTTCATGGTGGTAAGATGAAATAAACTCCGGCATCTTAACCGTAGGCTTTTGATGCCGGAGTTTATGCTATGTGTTCCGTAATATATATGCGTCAGTCGAGCAATTATTCTTTGACCGGAATACGCCCTAAGATGGCAAGCAGATGACGCCATACTTTGTCGACTGTGGGGATGAGCATGCGTTCGTCGGGAGAATGAACGCCTCTCAGAGTCGGGCCGAATGAAACCATGTCCAAGGATGGGTATTTTTCTAGGAACAGACCACATTCCAAACCTGCATGGATAGCTTTGACTTTGGGTTCGACTCCAAAGAGTTCCTTGTAAGTGTCTACGGCTATTTTAAGAATTTCGGAGTGAGTGTTGGGCTTCCATCCCGGGTATCCTTCGCCGACATCTACATGAGCTCCGGCCAGTTCAAATACGGATTTGATGGAGTCTGCCACGTTCTTGCGGGCAGACAGGATGGAGCTTCTTTGGCTGCTGGTGACGGTAATTTTGCTATCGTGTACTTTTACGGATGCCAAGTTGGAAGATGTTTCAACTAACCCCGGAATGTCTTGGCTCATGGCAAAAACACCATTGAACACACCTTGAATAGCTCGCAAGAAGTTTGTCGTCACATTTCGGTCAATGGCTTTATCATGGAAAACGTCGGATTCTAATTTGAATTTCATTCCTTTTTCTGTCTGTGAGAATTCTTCTTCCACTTCGGATGCAAAAATGTTCCACTCTACTCTTATTGTTTCTTTGAGTTCCATCGGTACTGCGCAGAGGGCATGTGCTTCGCGCGGAATAGCGTTGTGCAGGTTGCCGCCATTGAAATCTAACAGATAGAAATCATACTTTTGATTGAGTTGATAAAGGAAGCGTCCTAATACTTTGTTGGCATTAGCCCGCATTTTGTTGATGTCATCACCCGAGTGTCCTCCTGTCAGTCCTTCGACAGCTACACGGAAGCAGAAATATCCCTCAGGAATATCTGTCGCCTGGAAGTCAAATTCAGCATTTGTCCGTACTCCTCCGGCACAGCCTATAAAGAGTTCTCCCTCATCTTCCGAATCGAGATTGAGCAGTATGTCTCCATTCATGAAATTCTTTTCCAAAGCGAATGCTCCAGTCAGACCGGTTTCTTCATCGACGGTAAAAAGACATTCGATAGGCCCATGTTGAATGTCGTTTGCTGCTAATAAAGCTAGTGCCATCGCAATGCCAATGCCATTGTCAGCTCCTAAGGTTGTGCCTTGGGCACGCAACCATTCTCCATCTATGAATGTCTGGATAGGATCTTTCTCGAAATCATGCTGCGTGTCTTTATTTTTTTCGCAGACCATGTCTGTATGTGCTTGAAGGATTACGATTTTCCGATTCTCAAAACCTGGTGTTGCGGGCTTTTTTATCAGGACATTTCCGGCTTTGTCTTCATGGGTCTCTAATCCATGTTTATGCCCGAAATCCTTCAAATAGGCCATGATTTTCTCTTCTTTCTTTGAGGGGCGTGGGATTTTGCAGATTTCTGCAAAGTAATGAAACACGCCTTCCGGTTGTAGTTTAACTTGATTTTCCATCATTGTAATCTTTTTATGCTTATATATTGTAGTTCTTCGCTAAATTAGGTTAAATTGAAACCTTTAATCCTGTTTCTCTTTCATTTTTGTTGAAAAAGAAACCACGGAGTAAATGCAAAACTTATATCTTTGCAGCACAAATATAATGAGAAATGCTTGAAACAGTTCTTGTATCCGTGTTAATAGTTGCTATTTGCATTGCTTTGTTGGCTGTGCAGATTCTATTGAAAAAGGATGGAAAATTTCCCGATACACACATCGGCGACAATCTGGCAATGAGAAAGAAGGGGATTAAGTGTGTTCAAGCCCAAGATCGTGAAGCTCGTATGTATAAGACTGGTGTTCATGAATTTGTGACAAATGAAGATAAGAAATAATCATTTTATAAACTGTATAGAACAGATTAGTTATGAAAAGTAAGAACTTTATTGTGAATGGACTCTTTGCGTTGTTTTTGGTCGCAGCGTTTGCACAATGCGATGGAAATAATGCTGCTAATACACCTGCTAGTAACTCTACGCCTACAGCCGGTACGTCGGAATTGAAGATTGCCTATGTGGAAATTGATAGTTTGCTTAATAACTATAATCTCTGCAAGGACCTTAATGAAGCGATGATAAAGAAGCAGGAAAACGTAGAGGTGACATTGAAGGAGAAGATGAAGAGTCTGGACAGTGAAGTGCGTGACTTTGAGCGTAAATATCAAAACAATGTGTTCACTCCGGAGAGAGCACAGCAGGAGCAGAACCGATTGCTGAAAAAACGTCAGGATTTGGAAGCCTTGCACCAACGTCTGATGGGTGAACTGCAACAGGAGAGTGATAAGAACAACATTCAATTACGTGATTCTATCAATGCTTATCTGAAGGAATATAACAAAGACAAGAAATATAGTTTGATCATAAACAATGCAGGATTTAATAATCTGTTGTATGCTGATCCCGCATTTAATATTACTCAAGAAGTAATTGATGGATTGAACAAACGCTATGTGCCTGCCAAATCTGAATAAAGACAGATTGGCTTGACTTGGCATTAAACCCTAATTGGTCTTAGGATCGATTAGGGTTTAATGTTTTATTTTTGAGTTGGACAATAGTCTCGCAAGCATGCATCCAAAAAACAACAATAAGTATAACTGAGGCTAGAGTCAGGTTTTAAGTATTGTTGTTATGATGTCCTTATAATCGCGATTGTTAAGGGCTCATGATCGCGATAGTGACAGCTTAACAATCGCGATTATGAACATGCCATAATAGACTTATTACTTTCGTTTGATTATCAGGCCGTTAATTTCCATAGAGAACTATCAGGAAAGGACTGGCGCACTTTTCTTACTCCATCGGAATGAAGCAAAATATACAATATCCGGGGGGGGGGAAGCCGCAAGCGAAGCCAGCAGGTCATGCCAGGTCTTTCAGTCGTACATGGCTCATGTCCTTGTAGTATTCGTCACGGGCTTTTTCCAAAGCCTCCCATGCAGCGCTATATTTATTGTCCTTGTCGATTTTGAAATTTTCATTTCCGGCAGCATCCAAGCGGGTGAGGAGCGTGCCGACATTGAGGTTTTCTGTATCTTCCACCGGTAAATAGAACGGAGATGCTCCTTTTTCGTCTGCGTCGGGATTGCATTCGTAAATAAGTCTTAGATCGACAAGCTCATAGATTATTTGCCGGGTCATGCGAATCGGGATGTTGTGGGTCTGTGACAAGCTGCTTGCCGTATAGGGCCGTTCGCCTCGTGCAAAGCGCTTGCAGATGAATGACATTATAAGTATGCACAAGAAGTCGTGATAGCGACGGCTGATATTGCGAGTTTCGTGTGCGAAGTTATAATTCTCAAAGTTCTGATTGCAGTAACTTAATTCTGCGCCAAATAGACAGATGCTCCATGAGATTTGTGTCCATAACAGAAACATCGGGATGGCGGCAAAACTTCCATAGATGGCATTATAGTTTGAAACCCATATCTGGCTGTTGATGTAAAAGAACTGAAGGACTTGGAATGCAGCTCCAGCTATAAATCCCGGCACAATGGCATTCCGGAATCTTACTCGCGTGTTGGGCATGAAGATGTAGAGTCCTGTGAACATGAATCCGATGAATATATAAGGAATGGTGCGCACCAAGAATTTGGCAAACGAAGAAAGGATGAGATAACCTTCCACATCTTTTAATGCTGTCGTCATGAAGATGGAAAGTCCTCCTGACACCACCAAAACGATGGGGAGCAGGAGGAAGATGGAAAAATAGTCCGTTATTTTGCGGAATGGCGAGCGTTGTTTTTTGACTTGCCATATCTGGTTGAACGTCCGTTCGATGTTACCGGTCAATGTCAGTACGGCCCATAGCAAAACCAACAAACCAATGCCGATGAAAATGCCGCTTTGTGCATGTGCCAGATAAGAATCGGTCAACTGGATGATGGTATCCACGGCGATGGTCTGCCCCTCGAGTCCTTTGCGTATTTGTCCTTCCATGATGTCAGAAAATCCAAGTCCGCGGGCGACGGCAAACAAAATGGCCAGGATGGGAACAATGGAGAGTAGCGTGTTGTAGGTCAAGGCTGCCGCTTTGTTCACGATTCGGTCTTCATTGAAACGTTGCAAAGAAAGCAACATTACTTTCAAGATGTTGTAGAAGATGTATTGCACACGGCTTACTTCGTTTTCGGTTACACGCCAGATGCTCTCTGTCAGGAACCGTTTCAGCAGGCGGATACGTGTTTTGATGCGAAGATGAATCATGTTATTTGCTTTTGTTTTTACAAAATATATAAGCGCGGATTTTCGTGAGTTGCTGCTTCAATAGTTTTGCGAAAATCCGCGCCTTTTTTGCGTATTTAGATAATTCTAAAAAAAAACAGAGGGTCTGTAAGCCGGGTTCTGTTCCTTAATATATAAGGTGTCTGTCATTTATCTACGCTCATTGTTGCCAATAAGCTCTAGCAATCCACCCTCCGACTGGAGCGAGCAACTCTCTTAACGCCGGTTTACATGATCTTACAGTTCCCAAGATGCACAGCCCGTATGTCACCATACGGCTGGTGAGCTCTTACCTCACCTTCTCACCCTTACCTCTTTTCAGAGGCGGTTATTTTCTTCTGCATAGCTCTACTCTTACGAATAGCTTTCTGTTAGGAAGTGGGATGCTCTGCACTGCCCGGACTTTCCTCCCTCGGCATAGCCGACGGCGACAGACCGACCTTCTGTTTCTTTGTGCAAAGGTATAAAAAATAGCTTTGTAAAGGAAAAGAACTTGAAAAATAATCATAGTGACGTGGTTGTCAGTAACGTATAACGAATGCAAAATTGGCAGTTTCGAGACTTAACTGCTGTTAAGCTGCAAAATGCTCTGTTAAAAGAAAGGAAAAGATAGTGACATTGCTGGCAAGCGAATAATTTTTGTTCTTACTTTAACAGCGTAAATGTTAAACTAATGCGGAAAATTAACATATTAAATAATAATGGTTATGAAAACAACAACTAAAATGTTTTTGGGTGCTGCGGCTGTGATGTTGGTCAGCTCGACAGTGGCAGGAGTGACAACTTATTCTATAATGAACAAGAATCAGGCTCCCGAGTCATTTACTGAAATGTTTTCACCCAATCCTCATGTGAAATTGGCTTCTATGAGTGTAACTGAGGCACAACCGATTGATCTGACACAGGCTGCTGAGATGTCGGTGCATGCAGTTGTACATATTAAATCGACCCAAAACGGTCGTGAACAGATAGTTCAGACACCGGGTGATATTTTTGATTTCTTTTTTGGCAACGGTTATGGACCGCAACGTCGTGTTCGTACCCAACCAAGGGTCGGCATCGGTTCGGGTGTGATTATCAGTAAAGATGGTTACATCGTGACCAACAATCACGTGATTGATGAGGCTGATGAGATCGAAGTCACGTTGAATGACAACCGTGAATTTAAAGGGCGTCTTATTGGGACTGATCCTGACACCGACTTGGCCTTGATTAAAATCGAAGGAGACGATCTTCCGACGATACCGGTCGGTGATTCTGATGCATTGAAAGTGGGGGAATGGGTGCTTGCCATCGGTAATCCCTTTAACTTGACATCGACAGTGACGGCTGGAATCGTAAGTGCCAAAGCTCGTACGTTGGGTGTCTACAATGGTGGTATAGAATCATTTATCCAGACAGATGCGGCGATTAACGAAGGCAACAGTGGAGGTGCATTGGTCAATGCCAAAGGTGAATTGGTCGGCATCAATTCCGTACTGACATCTCCGACAGGAACTTATACGGGATATGGTTTTGCCATTCCGACATCCATTATGATTAAGGTGGTGTCTGACTTGAAGCAATACGGTGTCGTACAGCGTGCTGTGTTGGGCATTGAGGGAAGTGATATTGACGACCGTGTGAAGGACAAAGACCTGGGCACTGTGGATGGGGTTTATGTGGCTAATGTGCTTGAAGGCAGCTCTGCTTCCGATGCAGATATACATAAGGATGATGTCATTACGGCTGTCGACGGCAAGAAGGTGAAAAATATGGCCGAATTGCAAGAAGCCCTGACGAAGCATCGTCCCGGAGACAAAGTAAAAGTATCCTTGATGCGTGACAAGAAGGAAATGAAAGTGGAAGTCACCCTGCGCAACTCCCAAGGCAACACGAAAGTGGTGAAGAATGTCGGCATGGAGATTCTGGGTGCGGCATTCAAGGAACTGCCTGACGAGGTGAAAAAACAACTGCACTTGAATTATGGATTGCAAGTGACAGGTGTCACCAAAGGAAAGATGGCTGATGCGGGCATCCGTAAAGGGTTCATCATCCTGAAAGCCAATGGAGAGAACATGCGTACAGTGGAAGACTTGGAAGCTGTCGTGCGTGAGGCCACTCAGTCACCGGATCAGAGCCTGTTCTTAAGCGGTGTGTTCCCCTCTGGCAAACGTGGCATTTATGCCGTGGATCTGAGTCAAGGTGAGTAAAACAAGATATTTTTAATAGGAATAGTTTTTAAAGTAGGTAAAAAGGAAACAGGGTGTGCCGGAATTTCGACACGCCCTGTTTTGTTATAACTCTATAAAAAGGAAAGCACCGGAGTGCGTTATTTAGTGAATATTGTTACTTTTGCAAGCATAATAAAATTAAATTCTTGCTATGAAGATTCTGAAAAGTATAACGATTTTGGCCTTCTTGCTGGTCATGACTTCGGCTTTTGCATCGAAGAAGGACGAGTTGAAGCCTGTATATGTGATGGGCGCATCCTTGTGTTTTGGTGATTCAGTCATCTATTTCACTGACATTCAGCAAATCGACAGTGTACGACTGACGAAGGACGGCTTTTTGCCTAACCGTGAGGGATATAGCGATCAGCTCAGGAGCTATTTGGAATCCAAAGATGGTAACTTGAATCACACCTGCATCACTTATTTTTCAGAGAAAAAAGCTTCCTTGCAGAAGGTTGTGACAAAGCTCTTGAAGCGCTATCAGAATGGGACTGCGATTATCCGTCACATCACACCCCAAGAATTCAGATACGAACGTCCTGAAGAGTAAGACTGCTGAGAATAGTAACCGGATATTCAAATGCAAAGACACGGAAGCGGGAAGGGCCTCCGTGTCTTTTTTGTCTTTTTGCCTGTTTATGGGAGTCAGCCTTTACCGGTAGTCTTCCGGAGATATGGTTATAATGCCCAGCCGCTCTTTGGTCGTTTGCGAACAATAGATGTATTCGAACGTGACACTGTGTTCCAGGTAGTAACGCATTTCGGCGGCATTGGTCAGTGATTGCAACGTCCGTAGCTTGTTGTCCGGACTGTTTACGATGGCTTTCAATTCTTCATCCGTCTGTCCTTTTAGCGAATAGAAATAGCAAAATTTGTTTCCCTCTTTTCTATAGCGGATACTGTCTATCCGGGTGCTTTCATCGATGGTTTTGGGACATTGCCGGTCGGCTTCTTCAGCTTCGCGGGCACAGCGTTCGTCGCCTGTCTCCTGGCAGGCTGCAAACAGGGAGAGTGCGAGTAGGGCAATCAGTGGGCGATGTTTCATAGTGTGTGATGCATTTTATGTTGGAGCTAAGATACAAAGAACTTTTGAATAGGAGTCTTTTTGTCGTGTTTTCGACGATAAATCCATTAACTTTGCCGCGTTTTTAAATGTTATGGAGAATATGGACAATCAGGTACAGTGGGATAAAGAAGCACGCGTACAGCGCGCGAAAGATTTGTTTATGTCAGGTTTCAACTGTTCGCAGTCGGTCGTGGCGGCCTTTGCGGACCTCTATGGTTTCACGCAAGAACAGGCTCTGAAGATGTCGGCCGCATTTGGAGGAGGCATCGGGCGGATGCGCGAGACATGTGGCGCAGCCTGTGGCATGTTTCAGTTGGCCGGGCTGGAAAAGGGAGCAACGGAAGGTCCTGACCGGGAAAGCAAGAAGGAAACGTATGCTTTGGTGCAGCAGTTGGCCGCAGCATTCAAGGCTCATGCAGGTTCCATCAAATGTGCGGAGATTTTGAAGTTGCGTCAGGGTGAATCTTTGATACCTACACCGGAAGCCCGCACGCCGGATTATTATGCCAAGCGTCCATGTGTGAAAATGGTGGAGTTGGCTGCGCGTATGTGGGCAGATTATTACGAAAGTGTGAAAAAGTAACCTCAAAAACGCCTTTTCTTTGATTTTTATCATTGAATATTAGGATATTCTTATAGGATTGTATATTTTTGAGGCAATTTAAGGGAAGTATTCATTTATTTAATGTTTAAATGCTCCCAATGTTTAACTAAAAGAAAAATAATATGTTAAAAGAAAAAGCTGGAGAAGTAGCAGGAATGATCTGGACTGCTCTGAATGGAACTGAAGGTCTGACTCAGAAACAAATTAAAAAAGCCGCGACCGCTAAGATGTTGGACAAAGATTTTTATTTGGGACTGGGCTGGCTGTTGAGGGAAGACAAAGTCGTTGTCTCAGAAAAAAACGGTGAACTCTTCGTTGCTTTAAAGTAAGCGTATAAAATTTTGTTATGTAGAGAAGGCTGTTCTGCAATCATGTGTGGAACGGCCTATTTTTTTTGTCCATGGCCTCTCCTCGATGCGCGTCGGCGAAATGCATGAAGTCGGGGAGGGCCGTAAACGGGTGAATCCGGCCTCCCGTCGCGCGTTTTCCTTCAAGAATCATTGATTCCAGCCTCCCGTCGGGTGTTTTCCTCCAAGAATCATTGATTCCTGCTTCCTGTCGGGTGTTTTCCTTCAAGAATCATTGATTCCAGCTTCCCGTCGGGTGTTTTCCTTCAAGAATCAGTGATTCCAGCTTCCCGTCGGGTGTTTTCCTTCAAGAATCATTGATTCCAGCTTCCCGTCGACTGTTTTCCTCCAAGAATCATTGATTCTTGCTTCCCGTCGACTGTTTTCCTTCCGGAAACGGCAGAATCCTGCTTCCCGTCAGATGACGGCAGGCAAATGTCCGTGTTCATGCGCCGTGCGGCAATGTCTGAGAGGCCGTTGGTGCGCAGGCCGGGACACTCTATGGTCTGGTCGCGGACGGAATCCAGGGTAAGCAAACGCCGGGTAAAGGGTAAGGCCGGTCGCCCTTAATACTTCGCCTCCCTCGGGTATTTGTCATCATAGATTTGTTAAAATGTGTTTTCCAAATAAAGAAAAGCCTGAAAACCGTACCCGAAAATTTTTCTGAAACGTATTAGTTACAGAGGAGGACCATGTGCTGTTGAGAGAGCTTAGATAATAATAAGAAGTATAATATAGAAAGAGACGTTATGAAGAAGGCGTTACTGATTCTTTTCCTGTTTCCATTGATGCTCATGGCGCAAGTGGAGAGAGAAAGTCCCGGACCGGTGGATGTGTCGGGGAGAGTGACAGACAAGGCAGCCAATGCGTTGCCGGGTGCCAGTGTTGTGTTTCGTAATCAGACGGACACGATAAAGAGTGTGACAGATGCCGAGGGCGCGTTCGTCGTGCGGTTACGGCCGACCACGTATGAGTTGTCTGTCTCTTACATCGGCTACCAGACATTCACATCACGCGTGGAGGCCCGGCAGACGATGTCGGTCAATGACATCTGCCTGGAGGAAAGCACGACGGACTTGAAAGAATTTACGGTCGTTGGGCGTAGCCTGACGTACAACGTGGAGGGCTACAAGCTGAATGTGGAAGGCAATCCGCTCTTCAAGCAACAGGATTTGGACAAAATACTCCGGTTTCTGCCCGGTGCCATGAAGGAGAAAGACGACCTGAAAATTTATGGGAAGATGGTGGGCAAGGTCTATATCAACCGCAGGGAAATCAAGCTCTCGGGCAAAGACCTGCTGGACTACTTGCAGACCTATCACGGCAAGAACATCAAGGAAATCCAAGTCATTACCTCCGCCGGGGCGAACGAGAGCGCGGCGATGGGCGGCACGGCCGTCTTGAAAATCATCACGACAAAGATTGAAGACGGCGGCATGCTGTCGGCAAGAGTGTCGGGCAGCTATAACAAGCAAAGCCAGACCTACGGCAACCCTTTCTTGAACGTGCAGCAGCGCAGCGGCAAGTGGTCGGTCTACGGGGAGGCCTCCATGTGGGCAAACAGGCACAAGAGCAACAATGAGAGTCGGACGTCGTTCACCGACTCGGGGACGGGGAAGCAGGAATGGTCGAGCAGCGTGAAGAAGCAAAAGCCGTCTCCTGCCTGCGCCGTAGGAGTGGGTTATGACATTACGCCCGACGACATTCTGACGCTGGAAGTCGGTTATCGGGGATTTGACTCTGAAAACGAATCGTCCGCCCGCGTTCAGAACTTATTGAACGATGCACCGACGGGAGAAGAGCGCAATCTTGGCACAGCGGACAGCAATAGTCATCAGGCATCTGTCTCCATGGATTACGTGCATACGTGGAAAACGGGCGAATTGTCCTTTTCCGGTTCTTACGCAGACTCCCATTCGGCAGACGACAGCAGGCGTTGGCGGGAGGGCGATGCCGGTCTGTGGAGCAGCTCAGAAGCCGCTACCAATGACTATGCGTCTCTCTATACAAAATTAGATTTCGAACAGCGTTTTCAGGCATTGCAAGGCAAGTTGAAAGCGGGAATGGCATTTTCCAACTGGGATAATGACATCCATACGGACAACGTCTTGACGGAAGACGGCCGGGAATCTCCATACGGAACATACAAAGACATTTATACGTACAAAGAGCAGACTTTGGGCGCGTATGGCAGTTATGATTTCATGGTGAAGAGCTTCAGTGCGTCGTTGGGCCTGCGCTATGAGTTCACGAAGATTTCTCCGAACTCCACCCTTGCTCCGGAAGCAAACTATACAAGCTATTACCGCAATTTTTTCCCGAACATGCGCCTGAATTACACCATCAATCCGATGAAAGGGCACAACGTCAGCTTGGCCTACGCCCGCAAGATTCAGTTCCCCTTCATGAGCATGCTCAATCCGGGCACGACGTGGAACAACGAATACAGCTACACGAAAGGCAATCCCTACATGAAGCCTATGTGCGGGAGCGAGGTGACGGGCATCCTTTCACTTTTCGGCAACTATTCTTTGTCTGTGGTATATGCCGAGTCGCCGTTGTTCCAACTGTTTTATTCCAAGGAAGATGGGCGTGACATTTATTACTCGACCTATGAGAATGGAGGGAAAGACAAGTTTTGGGTGATAGGGTTGAGTGCCGTGCAAATGATTGGCCTGAAATGGATGATAAATGCCACGGTGAACCGTACGTATGTGACGTCACGCTACAAGTCGCAAAACTACCGTACCAAGAATTGGAACATCACTTTATCTTCCACGAACAACCTGCCTTGGGGAATCAATCTGAGCACAAGTCTGTTTTATGTATCCCCGACCGAAGGCATCAATATAGACACGGGACGTATGCTTAATGTGTCGGCTTCGCTGAGCAAATCATTCTTGAAAGACCGGCTGACAGTTACGATGAATTATGGTTACGATCCAGAGCTGACAGGACGCATACATACGGATGGCGTCGTGAATATGTATGATTCAGATTATTCTCCTCACACGATAGGCATAAGTCTGCGCTATGTGCTTAAATGGGGCAACCAATGGGCAAAAGTGCGGAAATCTGTTGGCGCGGGAGATGGCGGGCGATTGAAATAAAGTATATAAATAGAAGCTATGAAGAATTTATTATTCCTTTTCTTATTGTTTCCATTGCCGCTCACGGCGCAAGTGGAGAGAGAAAGTCCCGGACCGGTGGATGTGTCGGGGCGGGTGGTCAATGTTTCCGGAGAGGTACTTCCCAGGGCGAGTCTGTGGCTGGTCAATCAGGTGGATACATTGAAAAAGTTTGGCGTTTCGACGCGGGACGACGGCACGTATGCGCTGGCTGTTCCGGCAGCGCGCTATCATCTGCGCGTGTCCTACGTCGGCTTCCGGCCCTACGTGGCCGAGGTGGATGCCACGTCGTCCCTGAAGCTGCCGGACATCTTTCTGAAGGAAGACAGGCAGACGCTGGATGCCATCACCGTGACCGGCAGGACCGTGACCTACAACGCCGAAGGCTATGTGGCCAACATCGCAGCCAACAAGCAGTTGCAGCAACTTCCGCTCGACCGCATGCTGGCCTTCCTGCCGGGGATGTATGTTGACAGGGAGAAAATGAAGGTCTACATGAGAGAAATCAGCACGGTGTATATCAATGACCGCGAAGTGCATCTCGATGGGCAAGAGTTGATCGACCACTTGAAGGCATACGACGGGAAGAACATCCAGAAGATTGAAGTCATTGTGAATAATGGTGTGGAACATAGCGCGTCCGGATTCGGCAGTTCCAGCATCCGCATCACGACGGAGAAAGTGATTGAAGGCGGGATGTTCTCGTTGGGGCGGGAGCCAGTTATAGCAAGACTAACAAACGTTACGGCAATCCTTGGGGCAATTTCCTGTGGCGTCATGGCAAACTGTCGATGGAGTTTAGCACAAGCGCTTATACGTATGCCAAAATTAATGTACCGGGTAGTCAGACAACTGAATATTTTGATTCCGGCATGGCGACCTTGACGGAGACGCAGAGCAAAACCGATTCGCCAAGAAATACGCCGGTCAATCTTACTGTGGGTTATGACTTCGATGAGAGCAATCTGCTGAGTGTGAATGCGTATTATCGAACGATGAAAAACCTGAATGAGAATAACACGCTGTCGCGTAACACTGTGGAAGGACAGGTGACGGAAGACTTCGGGCAATGGTGTAATCGAAGAAGCGATGACCAGGCTTCCGTTGTGGCAGAGTACGTCCATCGGATAGATAACGGACGTTTGACTGCGAAAGCCTCTTACGGGAAGTCATGGAAAGACCAGTTGTACACATCTGAGGTGACGTCAAGTGAAACGCGGGCGCATGGCGTGACCGATGGAGATGTCCGTGACGAGACCTATAAAGCCAATATTGATTTTCAACGCAATTACAAAGACAACAAGGAGAAACTGAAATTAGGTGCATCGTTTACAAGTTGGGCGAGCCACTCGAATCTGCTGGCCGAACAATATGAGAACGACGTGTTGCAAGAATTTGGTTCGTATCAAGACATCTATCACTACCGTGAACAAAACTATGCGCTTTATGCCAGCTACGACATGAATTGGAAACGACTGAACGTTCAATTGGGGCTTCGCTTGGAACATTTGCGCGTATCTCCGAATTCGCGTGTCAACCCGGAAGGAAATCGCAAGAGCAAATACACCAATCTGTTTCCAAACGCGACGCTCAATTATGCCATTAACCCTGAGCGTGGACACAATGTGAATGTGATGTACGCCCGTATGATAGATTCGCCCAGCATGAACGAACTGAATCCGCTGATGGTTTGGGAAAACGAATACACTTACAGCATGGGAAATCCATATCTGAAGCCAACGTTTGGCCACCATCTGGAAATGCGTATGAATCTGTTCAACTTCTATTCTTTAGTTGTTCAATATGTGGACAAAAAAACGCGTCAGACTGAATATGGAAAGGACGACAGCGGTTTTTTGTACACATTGCCTCAAAATGGTGGACGGTCACAGCAGTTGGGTGCGTCACTGTCGGCCAACGTAATGTCCGTAAAGAATCTGATGCTGAATGCCAGTGCCACCTATTTTTATTATCATTCCCGTTACAAGGATTTGACGGTTAATTCTTCCTCCTGGGGTTTCAATTTGATGGCTAATTATCAATTACCGTGGGATATGAATCTAAGTGCGATTTGTGCTTATACTATTCCGGAAAAGGGCATTTACAAGACCGAATAGGATTGGTGCATGATAGATTTGGACTTAAAGAAAAACCTGGGTGAGAACTGGCAAGTGGGGCTAAGGTACAGTTTTATCTCTCATATAGATAACGACGTAACAACAGCAACCTATCGTCAGACTGTTTTTGACGGTCGTTCTCCCCACACTGTTTCGTTGAGTGTGAAATATACTTTCAAGTGGGGAGAATGGTTTAAGGTGCGTCGTAGCCAAGTAGAGAATGTGTTTGATAGAATAAAAGATGAATAGAGTAGCGGGATGCCGAAAACGCTTGGAGTAGGCGCTAATAAAGTCTCATTTGTTGGTGTGTGTCCTTCATGGATAAAGTACGCCCAAGCCGGAATCATTATTTTTATAGCATTGATTTTTGCCTTTTTATTCTACTTTGTCTAAGTTTGCGGCCAAATTGACAAAGGATGCAGACTACCACAAATTACATGGATGAATTGAACGACAGCCAGCGCGAGGCTGTCCTCTACGTAGACGGACCTTCGCTGGTGATTGCCGGGGCCGGCTCCGGAAAGACCCGCGTATTAACTTATAAAATCGCTTATTTGCTTGAACAGGGCTATCATCCCGGTTCTATTTTGGCATTGACCTTTACAAATAAGGCTGCCCGGGAGATGAAAGACCGCATTGCCAAGCTTGTGGGATGGGAGCAGGCCCGTTACCTTTGGATGGGGACGTTTCATTCCATCTTTTCACGCATCCTTCGCAAGGAAGCCGAGGCTATCGGCTTCACTTCAAACTTCACCATTTATGACCAGTCGGATTCCCGTAGTTTGATAAAAGCCATCATCAAAGAGATGGGACTGGATGATAAGGTATATAAACTGGCTTCCGTGCAAGCCCGCATTTCTAATGCCAAGAATCATTTAATTCTCCCGCAAGCATACGCCTCGGATGCAGAACTTTTTCGGGCAGATCAGACGGCCAGGATGTCTCGGGTACGCGACATATATTTTCGTTATTGGGAGCGTTGTCGGCAGGCTGAAGTAATGGATTTTGATGATCTGTTGCTATACACTTTTTTGTTGTTTGATCAAAATCCGGAAATCTGTCGTAAATATGCTGAGCGTTTCGAGTATGTATTAGTGGATGAATATCAGGATACTAATTTTGCACAACATCGCATCGTGTGGCAGTTGACCAGTGAACGTCAGCGTGTATGCGTGGTGGGCGATGACGCACAGAGCATTTATTCATTCCGTGGGGCAAACATTGATAACATTCTGAAATTCACTCGTCAATATCAAGATGCCCGATTGTTTAAATTGGAACAGAATTATCGGTCAACGCAGAACATTGTTAATGCAGCGAATAGCCTGATAGAAAAGAATCAGGAACAAATCCGTAAAGAGGTGTTCTCGGAAAATGAACAGGGTGAACGGATCAAAGTGTTTAGTGCATATTCTGATGTGGAAGAAGGGGAAATCGTGGCCAATAAGATAGTCGAATTGCGACGAAAGGAAAAGATGACTTATTCTGATTTCGCTATCCTTTATCGTACCAATGCCCAGTCACGTATTTTTGAAGAGGCATTGCGCAAGCGGTCGTTGCCTTATCGCATTTATGGCGGCTTGTCTTTCTATCAACGAAAGGAGATAAAAGACGTCATCGCGTATTTTCGATTGGTTGTCAATCCGAATGATGAGGAAGCCTTCAAACGTATCATAAATTATCCGGCACGAGGAATCGGCGATACGACGGTGAACAAGATTATCGCGGCGGCTACGGAAGCAAATGTCAGCCTATGGACAGTGTTGTGTGACGTAGAACACTATGGATTGCCAGTCAATAAAAGCACAAGAAATAAATTGGAAGCTTTTCGTCAGTTGATTGCCGATTTCAGTGGGCATGTTGTTATTGCAGACGCGTATGAATTGGGGCAAGACATCGTGCGCCGTTCCGGCATATTTAGTGAAATATATCAAGATCGTACGCCGGAAAATCTGGCACGGCAGGAGAATATTGCAGAATTAGTGAATGGCATCCATGACTTTTGTGAAAGCCGTCGGGAAGAAGGGGATGAGCGCATTTATTTGCCTGATTTTCTTTCGGAAGTATCTTTGCTTTCCGACCAAGACACGGATGATTCCGATTCGGATGATAAAATCACGCTTATGACAGTGCACTCAGCAAAAGGATTGGAATTTCATACCGTCTTTGTCGTAGGGCTGGAAGAAGATCTATTTCCCAGCGCATTGGCAAAGAATTCCCTTCGTGAGTTGGAAGAAGAGCGCCGTTTATTCTATGTGGCCATTACGCGTGCCGAAAAGCATTGTTTCTTGTCTTTTGCACGCAGCCGTTTCCGTTACGGGCACATGGAGTTTGGAAATCCCAGTTGCTTTTTGCGTGATATAGATTCGAAATATCTGGAACTGTCACAAGGCATGCAGTCGTCTTATCGAGCCGTGTTCCCCATTCGTAAACCTTCGGAGGAAACTCGTTCACAGCATTCAAACTCTTTTAAACAAGCTGGAGAGAAAAACTTGCGTCCAATAGAAGGTACACTCCAAGAAAAGGCTGTAATAAAAGAGAATGCTTCTTCTCCTAAGAATACATTTGGTGTATGTGTCGGTCAGAGCATAGAACATGAACGATTTGGTTTCGGAGAAGTGATAAATGTCGAAGGCACGGGAGAAAATTGCAAAGCGACTGTGCGTTTTCGAAATGCTGGAGTAAAACAACTTTTGTTGAAATTTGCTCGTTTTAAAGTTGTTAAATAAAACCAATTACAATATAATAATTATACATGGAAAGTAATCTTCATTTTTCTAAAGTATCAGAACATTTGGATCAGATTCCTTCACCATGCTATGTCATGGAAGAATCGCTCCTCCGTCGTAATCTTGAGTTGATTCGTTCGGTAAAGGAGCGTGCCGGAGTGGAAATCATATTGGCATTCAAATCATTTGCCATGTGGAAGTCTTTTCCTATATTTCGGGAATACATCCAATATACGACGGCAAGTTCTCCGTATGAGGCACGTCTGGCACTGGAAGAGTTTGGAAGTAAGGCGCACACATATTCTCCGGCTTATATCGAGAGCGATTTCCCTGAAATCATACGTTGCAGCAGTCATATTACATTTAATTCATTTAGCCAATATGAGCGTTTTTATCCATTGGTGAAAGCTGCGGCAGAACCTGTTTCTTGTGGTTTGCGTATTAATCCGGAATACTCAGAGGTCGAGGTGGAACTGTATAATCCATGTGCTCCTGGTACGCGTTTTGGTGTAACTGCAGATTTATTGCCGCCGTGTTTGCCTGAGGGTATCGAAGGTTTCCATTGTCATTGCCATTGTGAAAGCAGTTCTTATGAATTAGAGCGTACCTTGTCTCATGTGGAAGCTAAATTCTCACATTGGTTTCCTCAATTGAAATGGTTGAATTTGGGAGGCGGGCATTTGATGACACGTGAAGATTATGACGTGGAACATCTTATAAAGTTGTTGCAAGGGTTGAAATCCCGTTATCCTCATCTGCACATTATTTTGGAACCGGGGTCGGCATTTACGTGGCAAACCGGACCGTTGGTGAGCACCGTGGTGGATATCGTTGAAAGTCGTGGCATACGGACGGCTATTTTGGACGTTAGTTTCACTTGTCACATGCCCGACTGCCTGGAGATGCCCTATCAGCCTAAAGTGAGGGGAGCGGAGACTTTGCCGGAGGATGCTGTCAAAAATGCGGGAGCAGGAGAATATATTTATCGTTTGGGAGGAAATAGTTGCTTGAGCGGTGATTATATGGGTGCATGGCGCTTCGACCATCCGTTACAGGTGGGAGAGCGGCTTGTTTTTGAAGATATGATACATTATACGATGGTGAAAACCAACATGTTTAATGGTATTCAACACCCCAGTATAGCGTTGCTTCACACTGACGGACGACTGGAGGTCTACAAGCATTTTACCTACGAAGATTATAAAAATCGCATGAGTTAGTGATTTTTTCTTGTGCAAATGCTTGCAGATTTAAAAATAATGCCTACCTTTGCATCCGCAATCGAGAAACAAAGGTTGACGCGGAAATAGCTCAGTTGGTAGAGCACAACCTTGCCAAGGTTGGGGTCGCGAGTT
>ERZ827088.777-NODE-777-length-44271-cov-6.546951_pt1 | contig 44271 bp, 33 predicted proteins | sample MGYA00519922_ERZ827088 | MGnify/ENA primary metagenome ERZ827088 (study PRJEB31778, sample SAMEA3449254) | human gut metagenome | biome: human gut; feature: human-associated habitat; material: faeces | place: United Kingdom | collected 2010/2012 ...
CGGTCCTCTTGCCCGTGCCACCGGCAGTTCTGGCAATCCCTCCGGTGCAGGGCGAGGTCGATGATGACGCCCATGCTCCTGTTGGGGTACCTGCTGATTCCGGCACTCTGGCTGTTCCCGGAGGGCGCAGGTCTGCTGGTGCTTCCCGCCAGACTGCTGGGCAGTCTGTTCCTGCGGATTGCCGGTTGGTTCTCCGGGCTGCCGTTCATTTTCCCGCTGGATACTCCGGTTTCCAGAACGGTTGTCCTGCTTATGACCCTGCTGCTGGTGGTAATAACAGCTTTGCCGGTGGCCCGGCGGTTCTTCCGTCCGGCTATGCTGGCAGGCGCCTCCATCTGCTGCCTGCTGATCGCCTGGGAGCAGTGGGAACTCGCCGGTTCCGTGCAGGTGATCTCCCGGGGCGAGGATCTTATGCTGCTGCAGGATGGTCATGCGGTTGTGCTGCTGGCAGACCGGGACAGTGAAATGCTGGAGGAGCTCCGCCGGAATGGGGCAGAGCAGATCGATCTGCTCATTGTGGAGAGCTATGCACCGCTGCAGGACGAGGGAACGCTGGAATTGCTGCGGGAATATCCTCCGCTGCAGATTGCGGCTCCGGACAGCGGCGCAGTGACCAGCTATCTCGAAGCGGTCTGTGACGCGCCAATCACCAGCCGGGAACAGATCGAAGCGGTGCTGCCGGGGGACCTTCAGCTTCGCTATCAGCGGGGTATGGGCGTGGAAGTTTCCTGCGGTGACATTTTGCTCTTAAAGTTTCAGGATGTTTATGATATAATAAAACAGTATGAGCCGGATGTTCTGCTTTTGCCGGAGCAGAAGGCACAGGTCTACCGGGCGGGGGGCATCCGGGTCCGGGAAAACACAGCCGAGCGCACAGAACTGCTGTTCTGGACATAGGAGGGACTGCGTGTGGCGCAGATGAATGAAAAGGAACTGAATCGTGCCCTGCGCACTGGTCTGCCATCGGGGGTTTTCCTGCTCTACGGAAGTGACCGTTATCTGGTGGAGCGGTATGCGTCCCTGATTGTGGACCGTGCGGTCAAAGGGGATAAGACCTTCAACTATGAGCGGGTGGACGGAGCCAAGATCGACTTCGACCATCTGTATGACAGCATCCTGGCCCTGCCGATGATGGCAGAGCGCCGGGCGGTGATGCTGGACGATCCGGACATCGATAAGCTGTCTGCCGGGGATCTGGACAAGCTGCTCCAGATTCTGAATGATGCTGTGGAGCCAACGGTGTTCATCATTGCCATCAAGCAGAATGAGTTCCTGCCCAAGAAGTCCAGCCGCTGCCGCAAGCTGCTGGAGGCGGTGGACCGTCTGGGCATTGCGGCAGAGCTGGGGGGGCGCAGTGCGGCGGATCTGGCAGCTTTTGTGATGAAGCGCTGCGCTGCATTCTACCCCATACCTTGTATGGAAAATCTTTGCGAATAGACTCACCACATCATCTGCCCTGTACTGAACAAAACTTTCGGGAAGTGCAATGATAATCTCACGCCCTTCAATACATTTCCCTGCTGAACCACTTGCCTTAAAATCCAACTGATTTTCTCTTGCAAGATTTTTCCAAAACTCCGGTGTTACTCCATCTGTCTGATAGGTCGCATAGAGATATTCCTGCCGTTTCGGATTGGAGATATAATCAATCCTTCCTGCCACATCGGACAGCTTACTTTGTCTGATAAATGAATGTCTGCCTATAAGCATCCTCCTTCCCCGGCTCTCGCCGACTTGATTGTGAGTAGGTGCATAGGCACCTGTTTACGAACCTATCCGCCTGTCGGCAGTTTGCCCCTCCTGCAAGGGCGAAATACGCAGAGCATAAACGAAGTTTGTGCGATGGGTGTATTTCGCTCTCAAACGCCGAGGGCTTGTTTTTGTTTAACACAATCCGATTACTTATCGGACTCACACTTATATTTATGGGCATATCCGCCCTTTTGATCTGCCCGTATCCGGGCTGTTTTTTCTATGACTGACATCAGATAATCTACGGTACTTTCTTCCCATCCGGCAAGCCATATCAGAGTTTTTTCCTCCGCTTTTGTCAGCTCCACGTCTGCCAGTACCTTGTTCATTTTTTGTATCTGTCTGCCCTCCATCTCATAAAATAAATCATTCACATTTCTGCTTTCTCTTTCCGGCTGCTTTAACATCCGCAACACTCCTTTCCTGCCTTGTCTGTTATTTACAGGTGCGTGGCACGCTCCTGTTTCTATCATCAAGGAAGAGTTACCAACGGAATTTCTCCGGCACTCCTCGTCTGTCCAGATATTCTTTTCTCGCATGTTCTCGTTCTTCCTCTGTGGGTGCTGTTTTGTATTTTGAATATAAATCTCTCATTACCAAAGCATCCAACTTCTTTTCTAATCCTTGTTTTATACTTGGTAAATTTTCTTCCATATCCAGCAAATGGAATTTTACAAGTTCCATAAATAACTGCTCCGGTATCTGTATTTGTTTCATACAATCTCCTTTCCAACTCCGCAACAATGCAATGTCTTTAGTTTTTGCAACCTTACATTTACGTCTCTGCAATTTCTATACATTCTGCATTGTTGCGTTCTTATCTACGGTTTCACGATTTCATCAAGTTTCCAATACCATGATTCTCCAATCCGTTTTCCTTTAATACCCAACTCTTTTTTCGCATTTTCCAATGTTCGTTTTGAAATTCCTTTTTCTTCTGCGAGATTTACAATATCCTCACTTTTTACCACATTGTTTGTTTCTGCCAGTTCATAAATGAGTTGTTTTGCCCGCTCCTTTTTATTTGCTTTCGGGGTTACTCCTCCTAGCAATTCGTCTGCCGTAATTTCATAATCGCCCAGCCAATGAAAGCCTTCTTCCGTCAGTTCAAATGCCTTTGAATGTCCGAATGCGGCAAGGTTATTCTTTATCTGCACAACTGCTCTTGTATTTTCCTGTCCCTCTATTCTGCCGACTAAAAGAACGCTTCTTGCTACTGCAAAAAAGTCAATCGAACCCATTCCTCTATATGCCGCCTTGTTTCCGGCAGCCTTATTCATGTGTCCGATCAGGATAATCGCACACTTATACTTTTCTGCTAAAAGTCCTAATTTCTTGGTCATATCTCTTGCTTCATTTGCCCGGTTCATATCCATTCCGCCACCCAGATAGGCTTGTATCGGGTCTAAAATAAGTAAGCGGGCATTTGTTTGAATAATCGCCTGTTCCAAACGTTCATCTACCATAGAAAGAGATTTTTCGCTTTCGTCAATAACCATAATTTTCTCACAATCAGCGTCTGCCGCCTCAAGTCTCGGCTTTACTGTATCTGCTAATCCATCCTCGGCGGTCTGATAAATAATATTCATAGGCTCTGATACCTGCATATCTTCATCAAGTCCGATACCCTTTGATAATTTGGCAGCAAGATTCAATACAAGTGTTGTCTTCCCATCTCCCGGATCGCCTTGAATAATTGTCAATTTTCCATAAGGAATAAACGGATACCATAATCATTCAATTTTCTGTGACTGAATATCAGCCATATTGATTATTTTCAATTCAATTTCCTGTTCTTCCATAAAGTCCTCCATTCAAAAATTCTGTTGTTTCTCCAGAGAACCTCTGTTATACTGATTTTGTAAATATCTTGATAACAAAGGTTATCCGATTTTTCATAAGTCCTAACAGTTGCCGCTGTCGGGACTTTTTTCTGTTCCCTGCCAAAGATACTTTGCTCCGTCCAACATCCATATAATGGCTTTCAGCATATCCAGACAGTCATTTTTCATCTGCTCCAATCCTTCGTCTGATAACAGGATTTCCTGCTCTTCAAATTGCTTTAGGATTTCTGTAATGTTGTACTGCATAAGATGTAATTCCTCAACCAGTTGATATATTACTTCCCTTTTCCCGACTACACACACTTTGTTATAGATACAGGAACGAACAAAATAATCTTTTTTCTGCATACCACTCGCTTTGATTTTTGCTTCTATTTCATCCCTTTCTCTTGGGGAAATACGAAAGCTGATTGTTGGGTATTTGTGTACTCCACTCATAGCTACTCCTCTCCATTGATAATTTCCAACTTCTCTGCCAATTCTGCTTGTTTATTGGGATACAAATGGGAATAGGTATTCAAGGTAGTCTCAATCTTTTCATGTCCCAACCGTTCTGCAATCGCCAATGGCTGAAATCCCATTTCTACTAGCAAAGACGCATGAGAGTGCCTCAAATCATGCAGGCGAATACGCCTAACGCCTGTTTCTTTTATTCCCCGAACCATTTCATGTTCCATAAATGATTTTGTAAATCGAAACATTCTTTCATTTGCCGTTATTCCATACAACATACTACAATATTCTTTTAATTCCTCTACTAAAAATGGTGGAATAGATATTTTCCGATTGCTTTTCGGTGTCTTAGGTGGCGTGATCATATCTTTACCATTCAAACGCTGGTATGACTTGTTAATCGTGATACACCGCTTCTCTAAGTCTATATCTTCATAAGTTAAAGCGAGTAATTCTCCAATTCTCATACCAGTCCAATATAAAAGCAAAAACGCCATTCTTGCTTCCGGCTTACTGTCCATAGAAGGTAAAAACTCTTTGAACTCCTGTTTTGTCCAAAAATCCATTTCATCAGCCTTGCTCTTTCCGATACTTCCTGCTTTTCTGCAAGGATTATCACGCAGATCATAATAGCGTACAGCATAATTAAAAAGCGCTGCCAACTGATTGTTAATGCTTTTCAAATAAGTTGGCGCATATCCCTTTTTAATCAACTCATTTTGCCATGCTCTTATATCTGAAGTTTGAATTTCACACATTTTCTTGTGCTTGAAATACGGAGTTATTTTTAGGTCAAACACATATCGCTTATTGATAATCGTGCTTTCCCGCAAGCGGTTCTCCATATCTGCAAAATAAATTTCTACGAAGTTTTCAAAATTGATGTCCAGATTCTTCTGCTGTTGCTGAAGAAAGTTTCTTTCCCATTCATCTGCTTCTCCTTTTGTCTTAAAACCTCGTTTATTCTTTTTGTGGCGTACTCCCTGCCAGTCTTTATAATAAAACTGACTGCGCCACAATTTTCCGTCTCTTGTTGCCGGCATATCTTCATCCCCTCTTTCTTCTAAACAACCATTCCATAAAATTTTTCCTGAAAATACTTTCTTGGCACTTTCCCTGAAATTACTCGAAATCCCTTTGCTTTCAATTCATCATTCAGTCCTCGAATAACTTTATATGCATACCCTCTGGATACTCCAAGTAATTCAGCAACTTCATCTGCAGTAATATACATTTTCATCGTATTCTCCATATTCATTTCTCCTTTCCACTTTAATTTTAGTACACTTTTGTGCTCCTTGTGATTTGTATTATATAGTACACATTTGTGTTCGTCAAGCATTTTTCATAAATTTTTATACACAAATGTGTCCCTATGTGCTAAACTATCTCTATACACACAAAACACAAAAAGGAGAGACGCTATGACTGTCGGAGAAAAAATCAAATATTATCGAAATATCCGCGGAATATCGCAAGAAATGTTGGGAAATCTTTCCGGTATAAATCCGGCTACTATTAAGAAATATGAATATGGCATTCGTAATCCAAAGCCGGATCAATTACTGAAAATCACAAATGCCCTTGGCATTAGCATTAACCTGTTCATGGACTTTGATATAGAAACTGTATCAGATGTGCTTTCTTTACTGTTTAAACTGGATGAGCAGATAGATATGAAATTTGAAGCGGAAAAGGATGAGAACGGCGAGTTTATCCCTTCTACTGTAAAATTATCTTTTCAGAATGCTGCAATCAATCAAAAACTTTGCACCTATCTGAAAGCCAAGCAAATAAAAGAAAATCTGGAAAACTCTAAAGAGAAGTTGAGTGCTGAAGATGATTATACAGAAACTATCAATGAGATCGAACAGAACATAGAAGATATTAAAAATCATCTTGTAGACGATAATATGGTAGTTAAAAAAGGAACTGACGGAATTACTGTGAAATTATTTCCACAATAATCATTGACAATTTACTAAATTTACTCTATTATAAATTTAGTAAATTTACAGAAAGGATGATCTTATTGAAAAGGAATGTACCTTCCCCAATTTCCATCAATCTTCCCGATAAGATTGGAAATATGACTGTATCTGATTTGATGCAGTCCGAAAACTCAGAAATCCATTACAAAAAAGGAAAACTATCCATTCGGAACTGTACTGATGAGATAACCACTACACTTGAAATAGGTTCTTATCCTACAGGCAGAAAAACTGCACGCTTATCTTCAGTTCCTACTCAAGGAAAAAAAGCCGACTATCTCGATGATATTAGGCAAATGCTTTCAGAAGGTATGAAACAAAAAGACATAGCCTTCGAATTAGGCATATCCGAAGCCTATGTCACTCAATTAAAAAAACTACTCTAATAGGATTTATTATATTAGAGCCAAAGTAGAGCCAACAGGCATAAGGAAACCTCGGAAACACTTGTAAAATGGGCATCCGAGGTTTTCTGTCCGTTATTCAAACTCAATCGTTCCCGGTGGCTTACTCGTCAGATCATAGAATACTCTGTTTACTCCACGCACTTCATTGATAATTCTGCTCATCACCTTATTCAGAACTTCATACGGGATCTCTGCCGCCTCTGCAGTCATGAAATCAACTGTATTCACTGCTCTCAGTGCAACGGCATAATCATAAGTTCTCTCATCACCCATAACACCAACACTTCTCATGTTCGTCAGTGCTGCGAAGTACTGACCGATCGTGCGGTCAAGTCCTGCATTGGCAATCTCCTCACGGTAGATAGCATCTGCATCCTGAACGATACGAACCTTATCGGCTGTTACTTCACCAATGATGCGGATTCCAAGTCCCGGTCCCGGGAATGGTTGACGGAATACCAACTTCTCCGGCAGTCCAAGTTCCAATCCTGCTTTGCGAACCTCGTCTTTGAAGAGGTCACGAAGCGGCTCGATGATTTCTTTGAAATCTACATAATCCGGAAGTCCTCCTACGTTGTGGTGGGACTTGATCACTGCAGATTCTCCACCGAGACCACTTTCTACAACATCCGGATAAATTGTTCCCTGTGCAAGGAAATCAACTGCACCAATCTTCTTTGCTTCTTCTTCAAAAATACGGATAAATTCTTCACCAATGATCTTACGCTTTGCTTCCGGCTCTGTAATGCCTGCAAGTTTATTATAATATCTCTCCTGTGCATTCACACGGATAAAGTTCAGATCGAACTGTCCTTTCGGTCCGAATACAGCCTCTACCTCATCTCCCTCGTCTTTGCGAAGAAGACCGTGATCTACGAATACGCAGGTAAGCTGCTTTCCGATCGCTCTGGAAAGCAATCCTGCTGCCACTGAAGAATCAACTCCGCCTGATAATGCAAGCAGTACTCTGCCATCTCCGACTTTTTCACGGATCTCTTTAATTGTATTCTCCACAAATGCATCCATTTTCCAGTCACCAACACATTCACAGACATTTTTTACAAAATTATTGATCATCTTTGTTCCTTCAGCAGTATGGAGTACCTCTGGATGGAACTGGATTGCATACAGCTTTTCTGCTTCATTTTCGGCTGCTGCCACAGGACAGTCTGCTGTATGTGCAGAAATCTCAAATCCCGGTGCAATTTTTGAAATATAATCGAAATGACTCATCCAGCAGATTGTCTTTTCAGATACTCCCTCAAAAACTTTGGATTCCCTCTTATCAATAATAACTTCTGTCTTTCCGTATTCTCTGACATCTGCTCTCTCAACTTTTCCGCCAAGAACATGAGACATCAACTGTGCTCCATAACATAACCCAAGAACCGGAATACCAAGCTTGAACAGCTCATCTGTATAAGTCGGTGAATCCGGCTCATAGCAACTGTTCGGTCCCCCTGTCAGAATGATTCCCTTAGGATTCATTGCTTTAATCTTCTCAATATCCGTCTTGTAAGAATAAATTTCACAATATACATTACATTCTCTGACACGGCGTGCAACTAACTGGTTATACTGGCCACCGAAATCAAGAACGATCACTAACTCTTTCTTCAAGGCTCTCCTCCTGTAAAATATGATCTTATAAGATCTTCTTTTTTGTTCCGTACCCTTAATTATAGTAGAGCTTTCCCGCTTTTACAAGCATTATTTCAGTCCTTCCAAACTGTTGTCCTTCCAAACTGTACATATTTCAATCCTCCAAACTGTCATAAATTGAGCTGGCTGACACCTACGGCTCACCATTGCCCACAACACATCACTTAACAGTTCAGTGTTCTTCCTCCGGCAAATTATATCTCATGTGAACCCGACTGCAGCTTACCAGGGTTTTGCAACAAAAAGAAGCCGCCCTGCATTACCAGAACCGCTTCCTCTTTTCAATCCTATTTTTCTCTATCATCAAGCTGCATATTTTTCAAGTTCTTTCTGTAATTCTTCACAATGATCCGAATACATCTGAAGTTCAATCACGTTATTAAGTCCAAGGTGCATAATGCCAAGCAATGATTTTGCATCTACCACTGCACGACCTTTTTTCAGATCCATATCAAAATCATATCTTGAAACAGTATTAACAAAAGCTACGATTTCTTCAGGATTTTTAAATGTAATCTGCATCTTACTCATTCTTCTCACCTCTTTATTCCCTGACTATACAATATATGAAACCCTTTTCATATAAGTTAGTTGGTATCATACCATACATTTCTATCTTGAAAAGGTGGAAATCTTTTAAAAAGGTGGACTATTTTAATCTATTTTACTGCATTTTTTTGCGAAATTCTGTTGGAAGCATCCCCACTTCTTCTTTAAATACCCGGCTCATATATTTGGGGTCTGAATACCCTGTTAATTCCGCAATCTGATTTAATTTTAACTTGCTGTTCAGTAACAGATCTTTGATCTTTTCTATTCTGAATTTCCGTACTGTTTCTGTAAAACTGCTCTGTGTCTCTTTCTTAAACTGCGTACTCAGATACTCTTCCGAAACATAAAGCCTGCTGGCTGTCTCTTCCAGGGTAATCCCCTCACTATAATATTTTTTTGCCATCTCGACTGCCTTACGGACCATCGTACTGAATGCTTCATTTCCCTGAAGATCCTCTTTTTCAAAATTAAAATAATTTAATAATTCTTCTATCGCTCCTCGAATCTGCTTCCAGCTCGTTGCCTGACCTATTTCAAGAATCAGAATAAGTACCTGAATTTCTGCTCCAAGCTCCCATTGGATCTTATACATATTTACGATGTTCAGACTGAAACGAATCAGACAATCTTTCAGTGTCTCGGGAAAACAAAACTGCCCCTCCAGCATTTCACATAATTCTTCAAAGCACTTTTCCAGCTCTTTTTTTCTTCCCGCCAACGTACAATCTCTTGCCCGTAATTCAAGTTCTGCGGGATATTTCAATGGAAGAAGCTCCAGTTCCCGTCCCGCTATTCCCTTCTCACTGATCAGCACACCTCTTCCAAGCGTCAGATTCCACTGCCGCAATAACGGTATTTTTGTCCGATATTGCCAAAGATCCATCATATGATCGATTCTTTTCCACACGCAGACTACATCCCCATTGAGATTACTGCATAACATAGGGACAATATTTTCCTGGAAGTATTGCTCTGCCATTTCAAATTCCGCTGTCTGATATACAATCACAAATATTTCCTGCCATACTTCCAATGGAAGAATGCAGACTCTGAATTTATTTTCTTTTTGCAGACTTCTTTTCAGCAAATGAACTGCTTCTGCTTTATTTTTTTCAAAATCTTCCCCCAACCACAAAATAAACATCCCACAAGAGTCTTCCACCGTAAATCCATAATTTCTGACTGTAATCTCATTTAATTGATTCTCCGGCTGATACTGCCCGTTCATACACCCGATCAGGAGATTCTCCACTGTAAAGGATGCATTCAGCCAATACTCATTTCTCATTTTTTCGCAGATCTGCATCAATGCCCTTTTTAACTCAAGCGGACGGATAGGTTTCATGATATACCCGTCCACGCTCAATTCAATCGCCTGCTTTGCATATTGAAAATTTTCCGTTCCACTCAAAACTACCACTTTAAAATCAAATGCTTCTGCACGAAGTTTCTTCAACATCGACATTCCATTCATCCGTGGTAATTCTATATCCATAATCACCAGATTCGGACGCAATGCACTGATCAGCTCATAGCCCGACTGTCCATTCACGGCTGTCCCTACCAGTTCATAACCGGAATCAACTTTTTGCAGGATTGACTGTATCTGCTGCAGTATTTTTTCGTCTTTCTCAATAATTACAGCCCGCACTTATCTGCCCCTTTCAAGAATCTTACTGCCTGCTTTCGTTTATCTTATCGTCTATTTCATGGTTTCATCATTATTTGCATTATAACATATCTTCCTGTTATCAGAAAAGAAAAAGCAAAAGGACTTTGAATCCCTATCTGCTCCTTTGAGATTCTGTCCTTCTGCTCTCTAAGCTAAATTCTATTTTTCTCTCATTTATCTGCTCTCATTTACATATGTTGCAAATGTTGATGGAGATATTTTTCTCTTGTTGCCATCCCACCTCTGATATGTCGTTCTGATTTATTCATGTCCAACACTTTTCGTGCCTCCTGTGCCAGAGAAGGATTGATTTGAAGAAGCCGCTCGGTGACGTCTTTATGTGTGGTCGTTACTAACAAGAACGGTTTCATCCAGTCCTAAATCGCCTAGTAATCGCAGGTAGATATCAACATTTCCGTCCTTGTCCACTTCAATTTTCTGGATGATTCGTTTCAACTGCAGATTATTCATTTCTCTTACATCTGTAATATCCTCAATCCTGCGAAATGTACTATTCAGGATATTTTCCAACTGCTGTCCTTTTGTCAAATTATAGGACACCATTTTCAGTTCATTCTCCAGACGCTCGATTTCTTTTCTCATACCACCGATTTTATCCTTCAGCTCTTCTCGACTGATTAAATCATCGGTGTACATGTCCATGTATTTCTGTCTTGTCTTTTGTAATCTGGCAAGCTGCACATTTAATTCCTTTTCATAATTTACATTTTCATCTTTTGCTTTATATACTCTCTGGAACTCATTTGTTACATAGCGAATGACATTTTTCTTGTTCTTCAGGATTTCTGCAAAATAATCATTCAAAACCTGGATCAGTTCGTCCTCATCCACCTTCTGTGCATTAGGACAACTGTCAGCACCTCGCCCGTTGTGCCCGGAACATACCCAACGGATATAAGTATTTTTATATTTCCGGACAATTCTCCGGAAAGACCAACCGCACTCTTTACATTTAATCAATGTAGAAAACAGATATTTATTGCTTTCTCTTTCACTTGTAAGGTGGAATGATTTTGATTTGGCAGCTCGTACTTCCTTCGCCTTTTCATATATTTCCGGTTCAATAATTCGCAAGTCTGGACGTTCTACGACCATCCATTCGGTTTCATCTTTTTCTGTTCTCTTCCCGGTCAGGAAATCTGTAACCTCCTGTTTCCCATTGATAACCTTTCCGGTATAAAGTTCATTGTCCAGAATACGGCAGATTGCATTTTGGCTCCACGTACAGCCTCTTTTTGTTCGTACCTCCTGCTCATTCAAATGGTTCGCTATTTTTAACGCGCCATAACCTTCTTCGGTATACATTTTAAAAATCTGTTTGATTACCGCAGCTTCCTCTTTATTGATTTCAAGATTAAAATAATCTCCGATCGTTTTATCATAACCGTATACAATATTCGGAACTCGTCCCTTTTCCGCATTCATCTTCTTTCCAAACTTTACACGTTTGGAAGTGTTCGCACTTTCTTCCTGTGCCAATGCTCCAAAGATTGTCAGGACAAATTCACTGTTCCCCATGCTGGTCATATTTGCAGTAAGAAACTGTGTTTCGATTCCAAGTGATTTCAGCTTACGCACATTCTGTAAGAGGTCTACGGTATTACGGGCAAAACGGGAAATATCTTTTACCACTACCATATCAAACAGTCCCTTATCTGCATCCGCCATCATACGCATAAATTCTTTTCTATTTTTTGTTTTGGTTCCAGAAATGCCTTCGTCTGCATATAATCTAACAAGAACATCTCCGGTACGCTTGGTGTATTCGGTAAAAAACTGTTTTTGAGCTTCTAAACTGTTAAGCTGATCCTCTTTCTCCGTGGAAACACGGCAATAAGCGGCTATGTTCATATGTGATACCTCTCTGTTATATTTGTATAGTTCTGTTACGTCTTTATTATATCGTGAAATGGGGGATTGTAAACAGAAAAACAAGATATTACTGATGGAATTCAATAATACCTTGTTTAAATCTTGTTGTATCTTATCTAAACCTTGGATAAAATAATTCGCTCATAATTCAATCATTTTATGAGCGTATATATGATTGAATATATTACTTCTATCACATCCTAACCATTTCAAATTATATTTTATCGGGTTTTCTATACGCTCTTCCCTTTGTCACTCCATTATCTTCAAGTTTCTTATCGGCAACTAACGTACGGAGCAGCATTTTGGTTCTTGTTTCTTTCACTCCGAGTACCTCTGTTAATTCATTTGCCTTATACCATCTTCCCGCTTCCATAAAAGACAAAATTTTATCGTAATGTTCTTGCGTTTTTTTCGTCACCTTTTTTCCGGCACTTTTTTCTAGCACTTTTTTTCCGGCACTTTTTTCTGGCACTTTTTTTACAAAAGAAAGTGTCAGAACTGTTCTGTCGGGATCAAATCTTTCCTCTATTACCGGTTCAACGAAACCTTCATCATTCCATACATTAAAAATATTTGGAACTCCACTTCCGGCACGTTCACCTATATTAATCAAGTTAAACATTTTCATAAGCGACTTGTTTCGTGGATCAGATTCTCCGCCCATACGCATCTGTTTCTTACCAGTTCGGACATAGCCGGGATTTGCGAAAGTAATTTTATTGGTCTCTTTCCTAATCACCACACCACGACTCCCATGATAGTCGGCATTAATCAAACAGTTTGCCAGTGCCTCACGAAGTGCCTGATGAACCGGGGTATCATCAATGCGTTCTCCGCCTTTCATCTTAAACGGCACCTTTATGTCCTTAATCATCTTATTATAGACTCTAAAATAAAAATCAAAGACATTACCTGACCATTCCCCCGAACTGGACTGTAATCGATCCGTCCAGCGAATTGCCGAATCCATTTCTTCTCTATAATCCAAGAAATATTCTGGAAAATGTCGGACAATATTATATTCATTTCCAAACATAAGCATCCCAGCTGCCGTTGGGTGTAATTGCCCATCTTCTTCTGAAATAGCTGCTGCACCAATACTTCTTAAATACTCATGGTCATTCAAGCGTTCGAAAGGATGTCCTTCCTTCAAAGTTCTATGACTATTACGATATCCATGAATTGTGTCATAATTCAAATCCTCCATAGGAACCTTGTCTAGGATCTCCATATCCATCGTTCTCTCTGTCTGATCACGAAGCATCGCTTTTACTTGTAATCTGGTACAATGGTAATCTCCTTCATAATTTCTACGAAACGTTCCATTAAAGATATCGTTATTGATATAAATTGGCTTTTGTTCTCTCTTTGCCATCGGAACATATATAACCATGATAACATCTTTTCTTTCACCCATTGTATATGTCTCTATGTCATCATCCGTCAAGAGATTAAGATTTACTTTCTTGGGATTATTAATAGTATCCCAAAAATCTTTACGCAATTTCGATTCATTTTGTAGTCCCGTTGTTCTCCAACTTCCGTCTTCTTCCTCTTTTACGCCTAAAATAATAACTCCACCATAGCAATTTGCAAACGAAGAATATGTGTCCCACAAAGAGTTTGGCAGACCACCATTTGCTTTCTTCACTTCTCTTCTATTATCTTCTCTATATTTATCGAACTGTGAAATATCAAATTCTTCTCTCACAATAAATCACCATCCTATTCAAAATATAACCTTAAATTTTATACTATAATGCACAATCACGGGATCATCTACACCTAAGTTTACCTTGTTTCTTTCAATAACACAAGTGAACTTCTAATTCAAAATGTTTCTTTCGGAATTTCCGTTTTCTTTCCCTGAAAGTTCCTCAGTAGCTTCCTGTATCGCCTTTTCCACCTTTCCTCCATTCGCTTCAATAAATACCTTTAATATGTAATCGGCAGTCGCTTCTACCGAATTCGGATTATGAAATCGATAATTCAATTTTGTCTTCGCCACGGTGAAGCTTCCACCTCCTCCCTGCTCACTCTTTGTCCATTACTATGAAAATCTCCGCTGAAATAGTCCTAAATATTCAGTATCTTTTTTATAGCATGAACATTGGTATTTGCAATTGCTTCCCGTCTGCTGTTACCATCGATTTTCAAAGACACACACCTTTCCAAAATCCGATCATAAATTCTTTTCTTATCAACATTCGTCTCTGACTTTAATTTTGATAGCGGTAAGTTGGTTGTCACAATCAAAGGTTTGGAGAATCCTCCCCAAGCCTCTATCGATAGCTTTTGTCTTCAGGCGCAATGATTGTTATGAGTACTCTATATTCCAGTCTCTTCTAATGCATTGTTAATCTGTTCTTCAGTGTAACCGTAATAACGCATCATTTCTGTGATTCCCCCTCTAGACTGACCAGATGAATTTTGCTTTACATATAACACTGCTTGTTCATCAAAATTTACATCCATATGATCAACTGCAAATGTTGCATCCTCTATGCTAAAGTAATCAAATCCGACCAATACATCATTTATTAAATAGTCCCTTGATACATGCCAGAAATTTTCCTCTTCATATGCCCGAATCACTGCATTTTTCTGTCCGTTAGTCAATTCTATTGTGTATTCTCTCGTCTCCAATTCCTTATTACATACAGAACATAATACAGCTTCTGCTCCTGGAGTTACCGTTCCATCTCTATTTACTTTATAATCTTTTGTTACCGTCCATTCCCCTGGTGTATAATCTACCATCGGAATTTCTTCTGTTAGACTTTTTTTACATCTTTTACATGTTGCTTCCTTTTCTCCAACTGCAGTACACGTAGCTTCTTTTATTGTAGACCATTTATCTGGATCATGCCCTAACTTCTCGCCCTTTGTTTGATCACAAACTGAGCAGATTTGTGGTTCCGTACATGTTGCATCCCTCCATTTATGCCCCAATGCTTCCCCCTCAGTTTTTCCGCAGATACTACAGGTCTTTGGTTTTGAGCACGTTGCCTCATTCCACGTATGATAACCAAAATATATTCCAATAGCTGATATTATTATAATTGCAACACCAGCTAACGCAATGACTAAAATTGTTTTCTTCTTATCCTTCATTTGTTTTCCCCGCTTTCTTTATAGCTTTACAGACCAGCTATAACTTGATTTGCTCAATTCTCAACATAGCAGCTTCATCATAGAGTAAATGTCCGTACTTATTCTGGTCTGTTGCAGACACAAGACCTGCTTTCTCATAACCTTGAACGGCTCTCCTAGACACCTCCAATGCTTCACATATTTCTCGCAGTGTCATAACTTCCATACCTTCCTCCTTTTAGCCTATAGCTGCACGTTGCGTGCAGTCAAAGGCTTTTTTACTCGGAAGATTCAATTGTTTTTTCTAATCTTCCATAAGAGGACATGTTTTTCTCGCAATTAATTTTTTGCACAAAAAAAGGTATCCACATCCATAAAATTGAATGTAAATACCTTATAACTATTGATTTTAATATACCAACTCGGAGCAGAGAACCGCCCGGTAACTCTCTCTATTCTCCAGGATTCAAATATGTAATCGGATTTTGTGCACTTAAAGCTCCTGTTGAGTGATGTCCTGCAACAATATTAGTCAATCTGCTATTTTCCACATAATTGAAAATATTAATTAATGCCGCTTCCGAAGCAAAGGCTTCTGATTCAGTCAAATTACATTTGATGATAACTTTCTCGACTTCCAAGCCTGTCGCTTGAATTTCAGCTATTGTTTTTAATTTTAGTTTCTCACTCTCGGGACTTCCCTGACTTTCTCTTTCATGTTCAAAAATTCGATTCCCAGTCCCCCTTCCAATATAGAATACTTTTCTATTTCTAGGATCTATCAAACTATAAACATAATACTCGCCAAGGGATACTAAACTTTTTTTCGAAAATTTCTCCACACCGTACTCCTTCACATTTCTTTCGTATATCTCTTATTTTTTATCTATTTTTGAAATGATATTCTTTTTTCAACCTCTCATAAATTTCAAATGCCACTGGGCAGACTTCAACCGCGTTCAACACACTATATAAACTTTGCAATCTCTCTGGCTGATCTGTATAAGGATATTTTTTGCAGCTCTCTGGTCTGCATTCTCCCAGTTTACATTTTCCATCTTGCTCCAGAAAGTCACATGGCTTATTTCTGGTCTCATATGTATGTTCTATTTCATTTTTCACAAGAAATGTATCTACGAATTGTTCTTTGGTCATATTCAGAAATTGTGCATCTCGCTCTAAATCCTCATTCGGAATACTTCCGTGATACATCTTGCAGCAGTTTCTGCACCTATTACAGTCATAATTTGCAAATAATTCTTCATGCAGCTCTTTGAACTGCTTATCCAGTTCTTCTTCATCCGCATTGCATTTTAGAAACGTGCGGAATTCTATATTTTCATTTTCTTTTTTCTTTGCTTCAAATTTTACTTTCCTTGGTGCAATCATGCTTCTTACCTCTCATCATCTGAAAAAATAGTTCATTCTTCTGTTGATTTCTTCTATTGTTCGTTCCTTTTCTTTTGTAATTTCCGACCACTGAAGCATCGCTTCATGTTCTGGATGATTCTTATCTGAGATAATTCTCATATACTCTTCAAATCCACTTTCACCACCTACATCTTCCGGTGGTCTTTCTCCGTTTCTTTCAAGGAGAACCGGAAATCGATTATTATTCTCAATCACCTTTTCCAAGGTAATTACATGCTCCCAGTTGTCACCAAAATCGTAGGTATAAATACATGTATCTGTGTCTTTGAAAACATCTTTTAGACTTGTTTTCGTATCAAATTTCACTTCATACTTGTCTGGTTCCAAATATTCTCCTACTTCCGGATCCTCCCCATCTACAATCCGCATCTTAATCGGATATGCGTACAATGGTAATTTATGATCTGCTTCCTCTGGTTCTCCAATCAATCGAAATTCATGCAAGTGATAGTCAAACCATCCGAATGTTTCCTGTATAACACAATGTAATCTCTGAAATGTGCAACTTGATGGAATCAGCACTCTTCTCCATATATCAAAATTTTCAAAATCTAACCGGATTTTCAACTGATAATTTTCCACTTCGAGTATTCTATCCCATTCTGAATCAGACAGATTACGCATTTTACAAAGTTCTCGAAACAGTCTCTCCTCCGGATGATCATAATCTCCATCAAATTTGACAAGATATTTTCCCAACGACAAACTGATTCTCTTTTGTATTACAGTATCCTCATCTAGCAAATCTGCATACCACTGTACTGTCTCACAAATTTTATTCAAATTAGCAACCATACTTCTTCCGGCTGTTTTTGAATACTCTACCGCTCCACATTTTTCAATATATTCATTTATTACTACTTCCGAAATACCTTCTTCACCAAAAGCTGTGCGAATCCCCTCTTTTATCCTGCTTTCCAGCTCCATCATGTCTTTTGCTTTTGGTCGATATAAAACAATCGTATATCGTGTTAAATTATTCATACACACAACAACTTTTCGCCTGTTAATCGTAATAAAATGTGCATGCCAAGAATAGAATCCCGCCGCACCATCTTCACAGCTTTTAGTTGGAAGCAATTCACTTTTTTCTATTTTCAATTTCTCAAGTAATGCTTTTGTACACTGTATATACATTTCAACCTCCTAAAATTTTGTTTTCACATTTCGCTCATATATTACTACGATTAGTATATCATTTCTTTTCCATGCATAAAAGAAAAACAGCCTCATCCAGCTGTTTTTCTACAATAATCTTATTCCTATTCTACCACCCACACAAATCGTTCTTTTATGTAACAACTTTATGTACCGTACTCTTACTTATCCTGAATTGTTTCGCAGTCTGTCTCACCGTCGCACTATTTTCTATAATATAGTCTGCGATTTCCACCGCCCGCTCCTCAATATAATCTCTCATGGAAAAGCCCCTGCATCGTTTATTTTTTACAATCTATGCAGGGGGCTGAGGATGTATGTCTGAATTATAAAACACTACAAAATCCAATACACTCATTACATGCCAATAACACTTTACATTTCCAGTTCATACTCATCCTGCTCATCATCTTGAAAAAGCTGTTCATCCAACATCTGCTGGATCTTACTCCGCAGATAGCGCACTCCCATCTTCGTGCGTTCCGCTTCCTGAGCCAGCTTTTCTCTTTCCTTCTCACCAAGCCGAAGTTTCACACCATACTGGCGTTCCAGTTGATGTAACGGTGAAATTGTCTTATCCTGTAGGATCTTTTTATAATCTTCTGCCGTCATTCCCTGCAACTGGACAATCTGATTAATGCGTCCACCGATTTCCTGTCGGATTCCTGCATATCTGACCAGATCTTCTACTGTGATTTCTTTTTCATACTGGACATATGCATCTTTTTTTTGAATCTTATTTCCAAATCCCATTGAACTTTCGCTCTCTGTCTTCACATCAGTCAGGCGTTCAAAACTTCCACAGAATACAAAACTGATTCCGGAAGAATCAAGTTCTAATGCAGGTTTTCCTTTATCAGCAGGGAAGTAAATCTGCCCTCCTTCAATAAGCTTCAGTAACTCATTCTGTGCTGCAGCACCATAATTCGTACCATTGGAACCATACAGTGGTTCACAAAACTTATCAAATTCATCAAAGACAATAATCGCCTTTTCTGCTTCCTCCTGACTCATGGAAGAAAAGATATCTCTTACTTTAAATGAACCACTCCAGCCCTGCATCGTCAGCATCGTGCTGTCAATAATCCTGATATTCGGATATAACCTGGACATTACCCTCCAGATTTCTGTCTTACCACAGCCAGTCGGACCTGCAAAAAGAATATTTCTTTTATGAGCGTGAATATGATTATAAAGCAGCATAGTCGCTGCCTTCACAGCTCTGTCCTGACCATAAATGCGATCCGAAACGAACTTGTAAATTTCTTTTGGAGAAAGCCCCTGATTTTTTTTTCTGTCTCCATATCGAACAGCCAGTCCAGATCCCCTTCGTCCTGCACTATATTTTTTTCTGTAAATGGCTTAACTGCCTCTGCATAGCGATCAGCCAGACATTCTGCCACAGCTCCGATGGTCTTCTGATCCAGATTCATCTTTCTGAAAATAGCTCCAAGGACCTGAACTGCAGGTACTTCTTTCTGATCGCACCAGAATTTTGACAGTTCATCAATTTCATTCAAAAGGAAATTATAAGTCTCATCAGACACTTCATCATATTCTCCTGCTTTTGCATCCAGCGTAAACTGAACTGCAGGATTCTCGATCATCCGGTCTCCTCTTCTGTTGGCGATCTCTTTTAAAATTTTGGATATCCAGTTTGTATAAGTTGTTCTTCTCATAAGTCATATTCCTTTCTGCTGCTTCATTGCTGCCGTATTGATCCGGTCTGTATTGATTTGGGGGCTGCATTTACAACTTATCTTTTTAAAAATAAGCTTTCAAATGATGTCGGGGTCAAAAATCCCCGACTATGATACCTGCGGATTGTTACGCACTACGTGCTCCCACAATCCTACCCAACATTCGCATATCATGGTATCTTTCAAATTTGTGTAACAAAAATAAGAACCAGATAAGAGTTCCTCATCTGATTCTTATTATCTCATTTCAGGTGTCCTTTTGTATGGACACCCTGCTTTGCATTTTTAACGCTGCATCTTAGTATCTTTTTCTTTTCAGCACGGTTACAACCGCCCCTGCTGCCAGTATCATCAGTGCAAATGCTCCTGCGATCGGTGCAGTATCTCCGGTCTTGACTGCTCCGTTAGCGGATGTGCCATTTCCTTTGCCCGATCCATTTCCATTACCTGCTGTATTTCCATTATTCTGACCATTGTTGGAATTACCGTTCTGGTTATCCTTTCCATCATCAGACTTGGATTTTACAACCAGGTTGTTGATTGCATCATGAATCGCATCTGCATAAGCATCTACTTCTGCCTGCTTGGACAATGGCTGATTTCTGTCGACCTTGGCGATCGCATCTTTCAGTGTCTTCACAGTTGCATCTGTATAAATACTCAGATCAGCCGGTACTTTTGCAAGTGCTTCATCCACTTTCGTGTAATCTGCCTTGATCATTTTCAGTGCTGCCTGTGCATTTTCAAATCTTGCTTTTGCTGCCTGGAACTCATCTGCTGATACATTTCCTGTACTGCTGTCCAGTGCCATCAGTGCATCGTAAGCTTCCTTATACTCTGTATAAGTCTCTTCTGTGTAATCTCCTGCTTCAGACTTGAACTGAATCTTATCTCTGTAAGCATCCATATCTGTTGCTCTTAATACAAGACCATCGATTGCATTGCGGATAGACTGTACTGCTTCTGCAATCTGTTCTGCTGTACCGGATGTCTTCAATGCATTCATGTTATCCGCATTTACAGTTGCTGCCAGAACTGTATAGGAATCTGTTGTATAATTAGCTGCTTCATATTTTGCTGCATCACTTAATGCTGCATTCAGTTCCACGATGCTGATAAGATTTGCTTTCGCATCCTGCATAGCACGGATATTGGCATCTGCCTTTGTCTCATCATCAATCTGGCTTTCAGCCTGTGCGATAGCTGCTTTCAGGACTGCATAGCTGTCGCTTGTGTAATTTTCCGCATTGACTTTCTTCATCTCATCAATGACTGTCTGTACTGCGGATGTATCTTTCAGTACAAGTGCTCCTTCTGCTGCCCGCAGAGCTGTCTCTGCTTCCTGTACACTTTCTGTTGTTCCATTTGCAAGAACAGCATTTGCTGCATCCAGTGCATCACTGTAATTCTTCCAGCTTGCTGCTGTATACTTCTTTTCATTTCCCTCATGCCGTTCATTGCATTCTGCGATCACGCTCTTCAGACTTCTCACATCAACTAATGCTGTAATACTGTCTGTATAAGCTGCTTTCTTTGCTGCGATCTCTGTCGGATTAACTCTTGTAGTATTATCTGCTTCGATCAGATCACTCAGAGCTTTCTTTGCATCGGTATATGCTTTGGCAGATGCTGTCGTATAATCATCTGCATTATACTCAACTCCTGCCTGAAGCTCCAGTTCAGCAAGTTCTCTTTCTACTTTTGAATACTCAAGAGCTGCTTCTTTTTCTTCAATCTGAGTCTTCAGCTTTTCTGCTGTATCCTGGGAAAGATTATCTGTATCTTCCAGTGCTGCCACAATCTTATTGAGTACAGTTTCATATGCTGTAAATGTCTTGGCTGTATAAACTTCAACCTCTCCGTCTTTCTGGCTCTTCTTCTCTGCAACTGCCCTGCGAAGTGCCTCAAGAACTGTAGCATTTGCTTTTACTTTTGCCTTACTGCATGCAGTCTTCAATGCACCTGCTGCTGTATCAACTGTATCCTGTGTAGCATACTCATTCGTTTTCAGTTCTTCAGCAACTGCTTTCGCTTTATCTACTGCTGCTTTAGAATCTGTTGTCCAGTTTGCTGCATCACTGCTTCCTGTTGCCGCAATCGCCTCATCCAGCTTTGTCTTGTCAACTGTAGCTACTGCCTTACTGCTTGTCTTGATCATTGAAATTTCCGGAATATTTTCACCCCAGGTTACTGTTACATCCAAAATTCTTTTATCTGAAGCTACAGCAAATTCATTGATTGCCTGGCTCAGTTTACCAAGTGTAACTCTCTGGATATTACTTCCATCTTCATTTGCAATTCTTGCAGTTACAACTGCATCAGATGCTGCTCCATTCTGGATCATACGGATCGTTCTCTTTGCCTCCAGATCAGAAATGCGATAAGTAAATGATCCATTTGCTTCTGACGGCTTGTATACCGTACGGTAATCTTCTTCAAATACATTGGAAGGTACTTTTCCTTTTTCTTCGATCACGGTCGATACGATATCTCGATTTGACTCTGTAGAGATATAGGCTCCACCATTGATCTGGATCTCATAGAAATCAACCCATCTGTAACTGTATGTCTTAAGCGGTACAACTCTTAAGTAACGTCCGCTTACATTCAGCCCTGTCTGCTCTGCATACATATTTCCAGGATTCTCACTGTCATGTGTCAGAGCTGCATAATCTTTTGCTGTATCTGTATTGGCTGTATTCTCGAAAGAATTATTTCCTACAGTCAGCACTGTTGTCCAGTTTGCTGCATCAGGATCATTTGCTACTTCAAATTTTGCATAACGCAGGAAATCAAGGCTTGTCTCTTTTACATAGTAACGGATGGACTTGAAGTCGATCGTCTGTCCAAGGTCAAACACGATCTTCTTTCCGCTATCCTGCACACCTGTGATCGTTCCATATGTTGTAAGGTCTCCGTCAAAAACATTATTGACGTTTCCACTTCCACGCATATCACGGCTTGCATCGTTCTGTGCAAAATCACTGGTTACTGTCTTTTCACCAATAAATTCATACGTTACTGTGAAAGCATCCCAGCTTACATCCACTGCTGCATTTGTATCATTATAAAGTCTGATATAACGTGCATCGGCTGCCTGGGACGGATCTGTTACCTCTGTCCACTCTACCCCATTCATAGAAGTCTGTAACTTCAGTGAAGTTCCTGTCGGACTGGTAATTCCTGTCACCGCCTTGATATGTCCAAGATCGATTCCGATATACTGTCCGGCTCCTACGCTTAAGGATGCTGCATTCAGTGATACAGTTCCTTCTGCTGCTGTTCCAAGGACCTCACAGTTCTCGATATTTGTAAATACGTTATCTTTTGTTCCTGTATTATTTACTCTTTCTGTTACCGTAAATTCTGAGAATCTCGCCCAAGTCTGTCGATATTCCAGATTGCGGATACGGATATACTGTGCAGAAAGTCCGTTTAATTCAATATCCAGTACATCAGTTCCTGAAGTTGTTCCTGTATGGGATTCATATCCCGGAACGGCTGTCCAGCTCATTCCATCTACAGATGTCTCAACTGTATATTTTACAAACTTATCACCATTGGACGGTGATCCTACTGCGATATGTACACTTTCCAATGTTGCAACCTTTCCAAGATTGTATCCAAGGAAATCATCTACATTTACAGCATCACCAGTACCTGTATTAAACCAGATAAATGTACTGTCATTTCCGTCACGAAGGAGTGATTCTGATCCCTGGTAAACACTCCAGCGATCCGGCTTCATTAATGTATAACTGAGTTCGCTGTCGTCGCCGTCATCTGTATTCTCATCTTTGTTGATCGTGATCTCATTAACCTGCAGCCATGCATCTGCTGCATTGTCTGCTGTTGCAATCAGGCGGATACCCATTGCTTCAAAATCTTCCGGAAGATTTTCTTTTGCAACACTTACTTCCTGGTTCTGGTTTCTGACACCTGCAAAACTATTGTTCATGCCTATAAGCTCCAGATCTTTCCAGGTCTTTCCATCGGTTGTGTACTGCAGCTTTGCCTGATCCATATGATCTTTTCCTGCTCCAAGAAGGAACCGGATATCATTGATCTTGATTGCCTTGCTGTAACTTACTCCGATATAGGTACCTGTTGTAATCTTATTCGGTGTCTTATAAATCGCACTTGTGCTGTCATCTCCGTCAAATAAGTTATCCGCAGAGCCTGTCGGTGTGTCTGTACGGCTTGTGATGTATTTACGGATCACTTTGTCCGGATTCAGGGCAAGTTCTGCTTTGCCTGATACATATTCAGCCAGTTTTTTAATAAACGGAACAATATGTTGTACTCCGACTTCTGCGACTTCCTGATAATTTACATACAGGAAATCATGCGTCTTGGACTGTGCGAATGCCGTTTCTCCTTCTGTATTGTATTCCACAACTGCGGATACATCTCCGTTCAGAGAACTCTTTACTCCATTCAGGTATGCAATCGCTGCATCTGTTGTATCTTTCCAGCAATCCAGCCAGTAAACAATCTGATTTCTGATTGCCTCATTACCTGATTCTTTATACAATGCTGCTGCATCCTGAAGTGTCTGGAATTCCTGGATCAGATCATCCACATCTGCTTCTGTGACCGTTTCCGTTTCCAGTTTATCTTTAAATGCGTTGAGTTTTTCCTTCAGTTCTACTGACTCCTGAAGCTCAGTTACACGGCTGTCCATATTCTGATTGATCATATGCTTGGACAACTCTCTGAGTGCATCACTTGCTTCTGTCTCTACTGCCGAATTATGATCTACAAATGAAAATGCGTCTTCCCATGTCTGATCTGCATCGGCATCTGTATCCCAGATATTCCATGCATAGGATGCATTTGCAAAAATAGCTACTTTACTTGGCTCTGACTGCTGCATCGGGTTCAGCATGATTCCCTGAATCTTAGACGCATCAACACCACCATGAAGGAATGTGCTGTTACCACCCATGATCAGATGCTTATGTGAGTTATCTGAACAAGGCCAGTTGATCCACATGAAAGGACCTCTTCCTACATTATTTGTAAATGTAGTAGTAAAATTATTTGTAACCTCACCCCAGACACGTCCACCGGTCATAACGATCTGTACATTTTCCGGTACACTCTTCAGGGCCTGAAGTTCACTGGAACTTCCATTTCCCATATAATCATACGGAACGAACGGAAGTGTCATCTTCATATCAGGGTATTCCTGCTTCACCTCTGCCAGCCAGGTACTCATATCGTTCAGAAGTCTTACTTCATTTGCTGCTCCCGGATTTACAAAGTCATCCGCAAGAATCGCAATCTGACGTACTCCTGCATCAATTACCTGCTTAAACTTTGCTTTCAATTTTGCAAGATCTTCATTATAGTGTGCATCTGTATCAAAGCGGAAGTTATTTCCACTCGGAAATGGATGCAGGGCATACACAAATCTGCACTTGGAAGCATTTCCAGCTTCTGCAAGTGGTCTGATCTTACTCTCTAACTCTTCATCTGTATAGAGTTCATTCCATTTCGTTCTGTGTTTCGGATCATCCTTTGGTGCATAGAAATAAGCATTTAACTTATAGTATCCCCCCCATGTCATCAGATTCACACGATCCTCTGTAGACCATGGATTTCCATAATATCCTTCAATAAATCCACGGCTTACAACATCTGCATAATCTTCAATCGTAAAATTTCTGATCGACAGGCTCTCTGTCTGTGCAAGTACATGATACAGTGTCGTCAGTCCATAAAAACTTGCATCTGTATCTTTTCCCAATACAGCAATCGTATTGTTGTCACTTTTCAGGAAATAGGAATCGGTATGATCAAATAATGAGGTATCTACATGATATCCATCTACGATCTGATCATCTACTGTTCCGTCCGATCCGTAAACTCCTACATAAATGTTCGTTGCACCACTCTTTTCTGCATCTGATTCTGTCACATTCAGACCTTTCAGTTCTGCAGTCTCTTTAAGTCGTGCTTTTGTTGCATCGTCAATATCCTCATCATAAATGACATTGACATTCTTTTTCAGGATGTAGCTTCCATCCTGATACGTCATTTCCTGAGGATTCGGATAAAGCTTATATGTAACTTCTTCCGCTTCCTCAGCCTTTGCCGGTATTGCAGTCATCGGCAGAACCATTGCCACCGCCAGCACTGCTGCAAGTACCTTTTGGACTCTTCTTCCTTTCATGATTCTTCCTCCCTTGCAAAATTTAATTTTATTTAACTATTAAATAAAATCACGCAAGTATACAAATCTATTATAACATTACAAGATTTTTTTTCCTTGTCATTACCGTTACTATTCTTCCTTATTTTTGTCTAATATGGAACTAAAAATCACCGGATTTTCAGATACTTCTCTTTAAAATCCGGTGGTTTTCTCCATCTTGAAACTATTCTTTTAATATTCAAATACAGCAACGCCATAAGCAGGGAGCGGATATGCAAAAGAATATTTCTGACCGTCGCACTCTTTCTTCACCGGCTTATAGATCTCGGTTCTCTTTTCTCCGGAACCTCCATACTCTTTCTCGTCGCTGTTCAGTACCAGCTTACACTGCCTCTTCGTCGGCACTCCAACCCGGTAATCTTCTCTTGCTACCGGAGTAAAGTTGCACACAAATAAAAGATTCTTTTTCTTTCCCTTTGAATGTCTGACAAAACTGAAGATACTTCTGAAAATATCATCTTTATTGATCCATTCAAATCCGGCCGGATCATTATCCAGCTCATACAGTGCAGGATTCTTCTTATATAAATGCAGAAGATCTCTGTACCAGTTCTGGATCTGCTGATGTGGTTCTTCTGAAAGAAGGAACCAGTCCAGTTCTCTCTCCTCGCTCCACTCACGCAGTTGTGCAAACTCCTGTCCCATAAAAAGAAGCTTCTTTCCCGGATGTCCTGTCATAAATGCATATGCTGCCTTGAGATTGGCATATTTGTCAAAGCCTTCTCCCGGCATCTTATTCAGCATGGAGCATTTCAGATGAACGACTTCATCATGCGAAAGAACAAGGATATAGTTCTCCGAATATGCATACTCCATGGAAAATGTCATCATATGATGTGCATTTTTCCTGAAATACGGATCCAGCTTCATATACTCTGTAAAATCATGCATCCATCCCATATTCCACTTCAGGCTGAATCCCAGTCCGTCATCCTCCGGGTTTCCTGTAACCTTTGGCCATGCAGTGGATTCTTCTGCGATCATCATCGTCCCCGGATTTCTTCCAAGTACAACAGAATTAAGATGCTTGAAAAACTCAATCGCCTCAAGATTCTGATTTCCACCATACTTGTTTGGAACCCACTGTCCGTCCTGCTTTCCATAATCAAGATAAAGCATGGATGCCACTGCATCGACACGCAGTCCGTCCACATGGAAATGCTCGATCCAGAACAATGCATTTGCAATCAGGAAATTCCGTACCTGCGGCTTTTCATAATCAAAGATCTTCGTTCCCCAGTCAGGATGCTCTCCCTTTCTCGGATCTGCATACTCAAAAGTCGGTGTTCCGTCAAAATCAGCCAGTCCGTGAGCATCCTTCGGGAAATGTGCCGGAACCCAGTCAAGAATCACACCAATCCCATTCCGGTGCAGATAATTGATCATATAAGCGAAATCTTCCGGTGTTCCATATCTGGAAGTCGGTGCAAAATAACCGGTTACCTGATATCCCCATGAGCCATCAAATGGATGCTCCGCGATTCCCATCAGTTCTACATGCGTATACCCCATCTTTTTTACATATTTTGTAATCGCTTCTGCAAATTCACGATAAGTATAAAATCCCTCATCTTCCCTTCCCGGATGCCTCATCCAGGAACCCATATGCACTTCATAGATGGATAACGGATTTTCTTTATTATCCCATTTTTTTCTGCTTTCCATCCAACGGTCATCCGTCCATTTTAAATGAGAAATGTCCGTAATCCTGGAAGCAGTTCCCGGCCGAAGTTCTGCATAATTGGCAAATGGATCTGCCTTATAGATCAGCTCTCCGCTCTGTGTCTCAATACAGTATTTGTACATCTGTCCGTCTTTCGCTTCCGGTACAAAAACTGTATAGATTCCTAATGGCTCCTGCCGCTCCATCCTGTCCGCTGCAGCATCCCATCCATTAAACTCTCCGATCACTGAAACACTCTTTGCATGTGGAGCCCATACTGCGAAATAAACACCCTTTTTGCCTGCTGTCACTTCATGTGCACCAAGCTTCTTATAAATCTCATAATGATTCCCCTGCCCGAAAAGGTAGTGATCCAATTCTCCTATCTCATAAGGCTGCAGTTTTTTCACTGCCTTCTTCTTTGTAACCATAAATCCACCTCACTGCTCGAATTCTTTCATTGCTTGGGATTTTGCTCCCAACATCATAGCATCATTATACTTGATGTACCTGAAAAAAGAAAGTGAAAACATATTTTTGCACAAAAATAGACAGCCTTTCATAAGACTGTCTATTAATTCTGACTAAATTTTGTCGTTAAATGTTGAAATCTCGTTCGGAAAGAATAATTCTGTCCGATGAATCTGTATTTCTTCCGAATACTCTCTTCACCAGCTTCTTGGCTGAAGCTTTCTGTGAATGTGCGATTGCCTTATCCATTACTTCTTTTACTTCCGCAACAGTTACTGAATGATCTTCTCTCTGAAGAGAATCAATGCAACTGTAAAGAGCAAGAATACCCATTTCATCAATCTTGTAACCGTTCTCCTGGGCATAAGTCTGACCAAATGTTACAAGCTCATCATTAATGAAGATCGGCACTTCCAGACGGGAAGTAAACTTTCTCCTGAACTCACGGTTGGAGGAAAGCAGACGGTCTAACGGCTTTCTCTGTTCCTCAAGCACGATCAGGAGTTCTCCTGTATCACGCTCCATTGCCCTGTTCAGCTTGGCGACTGTCTTTTCATTCATCTTTCCTGCTTTTTCAATGATCAAAGCACCACCGTATAATTTATCGAAAATATCTCCGATCTTTTTCTTATTCAGTGACTCTCCTGTCACGATTGCTACCTTACCCTGACGGATCTCTCTCTGCTTCTGGATTGCTTTAACTACATCTACTGCAAGAACAGTCTTGCCATTTCCTTTATCTCCAATAATCAGGAGATTTCCTGTCTTCGACGTTCCCTTCCGGTTTGTACAGTTCTTATCCTGCTCCAGAACATCTACTAACTGTTCGCTCATGCCACGCACAGGAACAAAATAAGAGAATAATTTCTTCTGTTCTTCTGTCAGGCCGGCTCTTGTACCGATTCCGCTCTGAGTTTCCAGATCATATCTTCCATGTACTACAAATCCTGTATCCATGGATAATGCATCTGAAATTTCATCCAGTGGCAACGGAGAAGTCTTACCTGTAGCGATCAGCTTTGCAGTTTCCTTTCTGCTCAACGGTGTCGTAGCCGACATGATATCAATTCCATCATCTTCGTCCGGAATCTCCCGATCATCCGGCTCTTCACTGTGCTTCGGATCTACCTTGAATTCATCTTCAAAATCAGGTGCATCTTCCTCGTCCGGTTCTTCGTCCGGTTCTTCTTCGTCTTCATAGTAGAATTCCTCATCATCTGCTAACTCATCATCATCCGATTCTTCATAATAAGCTTCATCGTCATCTTCATATTCGTCATCATAGATTTCATCTTCATACTCATCTTCATCATAGGATGTATATTCATCTTCTGAATCGTCGTCTTCGTAAGATTCATACTCATCTTCTTCTGAATCGTCGTCTTCGTAAGATTCATACTCATCTTCTTCTGAATCGTCATCTTCGTAAGATTCATACTCATCCTCTTCTGAATCGTCATCTTCGTAAGATTCATACTCATCTTCTTCTGAATCGTCGTCTTCATAGGACTCGTACTCATCCTCTTCATCCTCTGACTCTAAGAAGTCTTCATCTTCAAATAAATCTTCGTCTTCCTCCGGCAGATCATCTAAACGGAGAGATTCTGTCACTTCTCCCATATTTTCATGCGGTTCTTCCGGTGCTTTTTCTATCTCTTTTTCTTCTGGCAAAGACTCCTCTGCCGGAACTGCACCTTCAATTTCATCAATCAGCCGCTGAATATCAGGAGACAGGATTGGAGTATCTTCCGTAACCTCGTCTTCCGGCTCTTCTTCGTATATTTCCTCAGCATCCGCCTCAACGACATCTTCTGCTGATTCTTCAATCGGCTCTTCCTCGGCATCTTCTAATATATCTTCTGCTTCGTCTTCGTCCGGTTCTTCCTCGTACGTTTCTTCTACCGACTCATCATATACTTCTTCCTCGGCATCCTCAAGCAACGCCTCTGCTTCTTCCGAATCCCAGTCAGATAAAATCTCTTCAAAACTCAGCTCCTCTGCATCCGCTTCTTCAAAGGATTCTGTATCATCTTCCCAATCCTCAGCAGGTGAATCCTCCAGGAAGTCTTCCGCTTCTTCCATATCGAAGATCTCTTCTTCCGGTTCAGCCGGTTCTGCATCAGCAATTTTTTGCAGTTCTTCTTCTATTGTCCCTGTCTGTGTTTCTTCAATCGGCTCTGCCTCTTCGACTTCTTCCGCCTCTTCTTCAACCGGTTCTGCCTCTTCGACTTCTTCCGCCTCTTCTTCAACCGGCTCTGCCTCTTTGACTTCTTCCGCCTCTTCTTCAACCGGCTCTGCTTCTTCGACTTCTTCCGCCTCTTCTTCAACCGGCTCTGCCTCTTCAACTTCTTCCGGCAGCTCTTCTGCCACCAGATCTTCAAGATCCAGCTCTTCTGCGTCATCTTCCGTAATATCTGTTGTGATTTCTACAGGGATCCGCTCTGTCTTATCTGCCGCTTCTTCTGATACTTCTCCAGGAATAAGTTCCTTCATTCCGATTGGCACATCACCTGTATGCTTTTCCTGTGAAATCTGATTTACCATATCAAGATCCACGACCGACTCAATATCACCGATCGCACTCTCAAGATCAGAAATATCCGGCTCTTCATCCTCTGCCGCAGATACTTCCGGCTTGCGATGCAGTAACTGCTCCAATGCCTCATCCAGCCGCATTGTATCACCGATCTTTTTCTTTTCCGGCTTACGGACTGGTTTCTCTGAACTTTCTTCTTTTCCTGTATCCTGCTGTCCAATACTCTCAGGAATATCCTCAACCGGCTCTTCTGAAACAGCCTCTGAATGCTCCGTTGCTGCTTCATCCAAATGATCTTCCGGCTCTTCATTTTCTGCAACATACGTCTCAAGATCCGGAATCTCTTCCGTCTCACCGCCATTTTTTTCAAATCTGCGATTATACTTTTCCTGCTGCGAAGGTGTCAGTGGCTTATACTGCATCTTCAATTCCATTGCTTTATATACATATTTGCCTTCACTGAACCACAGGATCAGATCATCACATTCTTCCAGACATTCTGCCGTCATACCTGCTTCCTGATAAAGCTTTGCAAGTTCAAATGCCCATTCTTCAATATATTCTGCCTTCTTAAACTCTTCCAGTGCTTCAATCTGCTGCTCTAACGGAGCCCGCTGTGCCCGTAAGATCTGGTATCTCAGAATATGTCTGTTCGGATCTTTTGGTGCTAACTGCACAAACTCATCATAAAAATCTATTGCTTCATCTACATTCCCCGTCTTCAGTGCAAGAGAACTCAGACGATACAATACCTTCCGGCTTCCTTCTGCCCGATGATAAGCAATCTGCAAAATATCATAGCTTTTCTGATATTCACCGGTCTTTTCATAAATATCACTTACATTCGCAAGCATCATGGCATTGCGAACCCTTCTCCAGTCAATGGAGTCAGCAATCTCTTTTGCTTCCCCGTATTCTTCATTTTGCATAAGCTCTATCATTCGCTCTGACAGTTGCTTATATTCATATTTGTCCACCGCATTCACCTCATTATATTAATGTTTATTCGGTAACTCAAGATCTCTTCATGTCAATTTAACATAAGGCGATACTCTTTCATTAGTGTACCATACCATCTTCCCAATGTCAAAAAAATGCACCTCCAACTACCCTTGAAGATGCATTTTTTATAATATTTAATTTTCTCATTATTTTTATTTTATATTTTGGATCGAAGGTAAATCCTGATACGATTCCTGTAAGACCATTTTTCTTTTACAGCTACTGTTCCATGTTCCTTTACACATCGTTCAGTTCTGTATGTGGTAACTTTATTCAATATATCTGCAACTGCTTTATCTTTTTATTATGAATCTGGTCTTGTATTCTCTCCGTTCCATTTATTTTCATTCTTAATTTTTACCAGATCTGCGAATTAACTTTTGCTCAGGTCTCTTTCTTCACAGGAACCTGCAATCGCCGTACCACTGACATATTGATGAAATTCTGAAACTATACTGTCCATTGGTCCAACCTCCTGTTATCCGTTATTTTTAATCTAATCAGGCATCCGCTTCTTGTACCTTCTTAGTTAAATATCTTTTTTTGATGGTTTTATCTTAACACCCGGGCTTCTATTTGTCAATATATTTATCCGTTTTTTTCGTATTTTTTATTTATTTTTGTTTTTATATATAATTGTTTGAATTTTCAGTTAATTCGTTCTTGCATATCTACGCCTTAATCCTCTGCTGTCAGCTTTTCTTTTACTTTCAAAATTCTTCTGACCGATTCATCAATTCTTTCTTCTGTTAAAGTTCCATTCTGAACAGCCTCTAAAATTCCCTGATATGCCTCCTGAAAATTTTCCGGCATCAAAAGCATATCCCCACCAGCCTCTATAACTTTAACCGAGACCTCTGCCGAAGAATAATGCTGTGAAATTGCCCCCATATTCAATGCATCCGTAATTACAATTCCATCAAATCCCATTTTTTCTCTTAATACATCCGTAATCATAATTTTAGACAGGGAAGAAGGCGTATTGTCTCCTGTCACATTCGGTACTGAAATATGCCCTGCCATAATAATGGCAATATGATTTTCAATGGCATTCTGAAAAGGAACCAGTTCCTGCTGCTCCAGTTCTTCCAACGACTTGTCTGTATAAGCATATCCCTCATGTGTATCTCCGGCTGTTGCCCCATGCCCCGGGAAATGCTTGATTACTCCATACACATTTTCCTCATGCAGCCCATCCAGTACTTTTTGCGACAACGCAGCAACTTTTGCACTGTCATTTCCGAATGATCTTTTTTTAACAACTGTATTTTCCGGGTTAGTAAGAACATCCCCTACCGGTGCATAATCCAGATTGAAACCTAATTCTGCCAGATAATTGCCAATCGTCTGTCCTATTTCGTAAGCTCTTTCCTCATCTGTAACTTCGCACATATCTTCAACAACAGAAACATTCGAGATTCCGCTGCCTGCAACTCTTGCTACAGTTCCACCTTCTTCATCTACACTCAGAAAAATCGGGATTCCACTCTGCTCTGTACTGTACGACTGCGTAGTGTGAAGCATATCTGATAATTGTTGTCTGTCCTCGATATTCCCTGCAAAATAAATCATGCCACCAACCGGATACTGTTCCAGGCATCTTTTTGTCGTGTCTCCCGCTGCCGTTACCTTTCCCATTCCGGTCAATGCTTCCGGCGTAATGATAAATAACTGAGCCACTTTTTCTTCCAATGTCATCCCGGAAATTTTTTCTTCTACCCAGTCAGGCTTCTTCTGTTCCTTTTTATCGGTTGTAGTCTGCTCCACTTTTTCCGTCTTCCCAGCGTATTTTCCGGTTGGGGAAGATTCTTTCATATTCACAAATTTAATACACAATATTAATAGAAAGGCTGCAGCCAGCAGAAAACTTCCGCCGACCACAGCAATAATTTTTTTACTCTTCATATTTAATTCCTGAAATTAACAAATTTCCGCACCTGCAGGCATCTCTTTCTCCGGTGTCATCAGTGCAAGATTTCCATCTGCATCTTCAGCACAGAGCAACATTCCCTCTGAAAGAACTCCGGCAAGCTTCGCAGGTTTCAGGTTGACGAGAACCATAACCTTCTTTCCTACCATCTCTTCCGGCGTATAATATGCCTTAATTCCTGATACGATCTGCTTTACCTGACTTCCGATCTTTACCTGGGAGCATAAAAGTTTTTTCGACTTTTTGACTGCTTCGCAGGCGATGATCTCTCCTACCTGGAACTGCATTGCACCAAACTGCTCGAATGTGATCTCTTCTTTTGGCTCAAGATCAATGACTGCTTCTTCTTTCTTTTCTTCTTTTTTCGGATGAAGTTCCTCTACTTTTTTCAGAACTTCTTCCAGATCCATTCTCTGGAACAGAATTTCCGGTTTTTCTGTCACATGACCATTTCCAAGCTGCTCAAGGATCTTTTTGCTTGTAGATGGCATATATGGCTCAAGAAGTCTTGCACCCTCTGAAATACCCTGGATCAGATTCCATAATACAGTAGACAGACGATCTTTCTTTGACTCATCTTTTCCAAGTACCCATGGTGTAGTCTCATCAATATATTTGTTGCAGCGTTTAAACAGATTGAAGATTTCTGTGATCGCATCTGCCACACGCAGATCTTTCATCTTTTCATCTACTGCCTTTGCAGTATTCTCTACGACTGCCTTCAGGTCAGCATCCACTTCTTCTGCCACGCCTGTATCTGTCACTGTTCCGCCAAAATACTTATTTGTCATGGAAATCGTACGGTTTACAAGGTTTCCAAGCGTATTGGCAAGATCTGAGTTCAGACGCTCTACCATCAGCTCCCAGGAAATCACTCCATCGTTCTCAAACGGCATCTCATGGAGTACAAAGTAACGAACCGCATCCACTCCAAAGAAATCAACCAGCTCATCCGCATAAAGCACATTTCCTTTAGACTTGCTCATCTTTCCGTCTCCCTGAAGCAGCCACGGATGTCCAAATACCTGCTTTGGAAGTGGAAGATCCAGTGCCATCAGGAAGATCGGCCAGTAGATCGTATGGAAACGGATGATATCTTTTCCGATCAGGTGAAGGTCTGCAGGCCAGAGTTTGTTAAACTGCTCAGTACTATTTCCCTCTGCATCATATCCGATTCCTGTAATATAGTTTGTCAGAGCATCCAGCCATACATACACAACATGCTTTGGATCAAAATCAACCGGGATTCCCCACTTAAATGATGTTCTTGATACACACAGATCCTGCAGTCCCGGGAGAAGGAAGTTATTCATCATCTCATTCTTACGGGATACCGGCTGGATAAACTCCGGATGCGTATTGATATGCTCGATCAGACGATCCGCATATTTGCTCATTTTAAAGAAATACGCCTCTTCCTTTGCCGGCTGCACCGGACGTCCACAATCCGGACATTTTCCGTCTACGAGCTGGGACTCTGTAAAGAATGACTCACATGGAGTACAATACATTCCCTCATAGTGTCCTTTATAAATATCTCCTTTATCATAAAGTTTCTTAAAGATCTTCTTTACCTGCTTTTCATGATCCTCATCTGTTGTACGGATAAACTTGTCATAAGAAGTATCCATCAGATCCCAGATTCTCTTGATCTCTCCTGATACCTTATCAACAAATTCCTTTGGTGTAATTCCTGCTTCTTCTGCCTTCAGCTCGATCTTCTGCCCATGCTCATCTGTTCCCGTCTGGAAAAATACGTCATATCCCTGACTTCTCTTATAACGTGCGATCGCATCTGCCAGTACGATCTCATAAGTATTACCAATATGCGGCTTGCCGGATGTATAGGCGATCGCTGTTGTAATATAATATTTTGGTTTTTCTGACATAATTGTCTGCCTCCTTTTAAAAAAAATACCGTCTTCCTGAAGACTTTCATCCTCAAGAAGACGGTTCTGTTTCACCGCGTTACCACTTCTCTTCGTTCCCACTTCACAGTGAAAACCTCCGTGAGTGACCTGCATCCCTCTGCTGCCACTCCTACGCTGTAAAGGGCGAACCCTTTGCAGACTTACCTGAAAGCTCATCTGCACTGCTCAGGAGCCATCTTCCCCTGCCTCCTGTTCATCCCCTCTCAGCCAACAGAACTTTCTTAAGTTCTCCCGGGGATCTCTCTGTAAAACGGTAATCAGGCTACTCTCTCCATCCTTGCTTTTCTACGCTATTCTGCTTTTCGCAATCCTTAGAAAGCGTAGCACACCGCCTCAAAAATGTCAATTCAATCTTTTTGCTTTCTCTTCTTTCTACTGCTTTTTCACTCTCGGGAACCGGATATTTACCCGGAACAAATCTCCATCCAGATACAGGTTGAAAGTTCCGCCCTGCATCGTTGTCAGGCTCTGTGCGATCGACAGTCCAAGTCCGCTTCCTTCAGAACTTCTTGAAAGATCTCCACGGATAAACCGTTCGGTCAGTTCATCTGCCGAAATGTTCAACTGATGTTCAGAAACATTTTTCAAAGACAGATCCACCGTATCTTCTTCCAGCTTCAGATCCGCGTATACCCTTGTTCCCGGCATGGCATACTTGGCTGCATTTCCGAAAATATTCTCCAGAACTCTCCACATTCTTCGCCCGTCTACATGAACAACCGCAGGTTCTGCCGGCAGATTGACGATCATTTTCAGATTCCTTGCCTCAAACTTCTCAGCCATCTCACCTTCCGTCTGCTGGATCATCTCCACAAGATCTACATCCATATACTCCAGAGAAATATTCCCACTGCTTACCTTGGATGCCTCAACAACGTCTTCCGTCAGTGTCTTCAGCCTCTGTGCTTTCGCCTCCAGTATATCCAGATAGCCCTGGATCTTTGGATCTGCAATATCCGACTGCTTCAGGATCGCTACATAATTAATGATCGAAGTCAACGGTGTCTTGATATCATGTGATACATTCGTGATCAGATCCGTCTTAAGACGCTCATTTTTCATTGCCTCTTCTACGGCCATATGGAATCCGTTGGCAATTCCATTGATCATCTCTGCCAGCTTTAAGTTCTCACCTCTTAAGCCTTGCAGCGGGATCTGATATTCCATATTTCCCAATGCAATTTCTTCAATACCTTTTTTCAGTTTCTCCTTGAGTAATAAACCGTTCAGGACAACATAAAATACACCCACGTCTGCCAGTAACACCAGAAGCATTGTAACCCCATTCCTGAACAGCACTGCAATTCCCTGTACAAGGAAAAATCCACATAACAGAAGCACTGTCTTTGTCGTCTTCTTCCGGTTATCATATATTTTATAGATGAACCGCACAATCACTCTCAACAGACTGTTCTTCCACAGGTTTCGTCCCTTGATCCGCTTGATCAGACTCACGTATCCCATAAAGAAGCAGCCCAGTGTAAATACTCCATAAAAATAAATTTCTGCCAGCTCTGCAATACTCAATGACGGAAGATATAAACTTGCTGACATATATGCTGAAGAAACATCCATTCCACGAGCATAATAATACTCAAAATAAGTACCTCCATCCTTCAGATAAGTCGGAATATCATTGATCATCGTATAGATATTTCCATTCCAAAAATGAATCCCGATATAAGAACCAACGATCCATATCAGTACGATCAGCACCGCTGCAATCTCTGTCTTCCAATGATCAAAACCGTTCAGGTGCAGTTCTTCATCTTCCGCAGTTCTTCCTGCCTCCAGTGTCAGCCAGATTGTTGCCCCAAGGAACAGGATAATGCTCAGAACCAACAGCCATGTTGTTCCTTTAAAATACGGGATATTATTATCATAAGCTACCTTATTCTGATAAAACTGATCCTGGATCGTATAAGTTGTATCCACCGCAACCGCAAATACGCTGTTCCATTTCTTTTCACTGCTGTAACTGCGGAGTTTTTCCCATTTATCCGATTTCGATACATTCATATTACTGTTAAAATCTTTTAGCTTTGGATAAATGACCATATATTTAACATCTTTCTCCGAGATCAGATTCTGGACATTTTTCTCCAGCTCTGCATAGTTCTCGTAAGAAGTCTTATTCGTCACTACCTTTTTCGTGTCATTATTCGCATAAATGTAAGTAAAGTTTGTATTGCCTTCCTCTAAATGTTCAAATCCCATCTGATAATTCTGATAATCTGAGTAAATATTCCCCAAAGTATACGCAAGATCATCATAAATGACGGACAGTTTGCCATTCAGACGCGGACTGTTATTCACTACCTGCAAAAGGTTTTCTGCTCCCTGCGGTGCATATTTTTCGATTAATGCACTTCCAAAATTCCAGCAGTCTGTGTACAGGATATTTCCTTCCATGTCCACAATATCAAAATTATAAAAGCCTGAAGATGTATACTTACCGTTCTGAAGTTCCTGCAGAAATCCGTCAACATCACTCCCATCCTGCATGATAATATCAAATACTCCCGACTCTACCCGTGTCATGAAATCACTCGTATAGTAATACTCATATGTCCCTTCAGGCTTCTGACATACGATCACACTGTTCTTCGCATAATTATCGCTCTCTGCACTGTCAAAATCTTCTCCCCAGTTGATCAGTTCCTCCAGTGAATACGCAATACCCGAAACATTTTCTCCGTTGGCAGTATCATTCTTGCTGTACTCCATTACGTCGATCTCTTTGTTCCGGTTCATCATCCCATCTGTCTCAAAAAGATTTTCCAGCCGGATCTGCGTAAGGACATCATCCATGTAATTTTCAACCATGTAATTAAATTCCTGCGATTCCTCAAATGGCTGTTGGCTCATCGTCCATAAGGACGGCAGATCTGTGCTTCCTGCAAGATTCATAAGAGACAACAGATTCGTTATCAGCATTGCACCGCTGAGAATCGCCACAATAAGAACGATCGCCTTTACACCTGTCTTTCTGTACCACTTATTCATATTTCGTCCTTTCAGCCTTTATCAATTTTATAGCCTACGCCCCATACTACTTTCAGATATCTTGGATCTTTCGGATTGATCTCGATTTTTTCACGAATATGGCGGATATGGACCGCAACTGTATTATCCGCACCAATCGCCTCTTCATTCCAAATCGACTCATAAATCTGATTAATAGAAAAAACCCGTCCCTGATTTTTCAGTAATAACAAGAGAATATTATATTCAATCGGCGTAAGCTTCACTAACTCTCCGTCCACCGTCACTTCTTTCAGATCATCATTGATCCTGAGTCCGCCAACTTCATACACTTTTTCCTTTTGTTCCTGGGATGTTCCACCAAGCTCATTATAGCGACGCAGTTGAGACTTGACCCTTGCTACCAGTTCTAACGGATTGAACGGCTTTGTGACATAATCATCCGCCCCGATATTCAGTCCGAGTATCTTATCTGAATCTTCTGACTTTGCAGAAAGAATAATGATCGGTACACTGTTCGTCTCCCTGATCTTCAGAGTTGCCCTGATTCCATCCAGCTTTGGCATCATCACATCAAGGATCAGAAGATTTACTTTCTCTTTCTCCAGAATATTCAATGCCTCAACTCCATCATATGCCTTCAGGATATGATATCCCTCCTGGGACAGATAAATATCTATTGCCTCTACAATTTCTTTATCATCATCACAAACTAATATATTATACATTTCAATCACCTCCCTTTTAGTATACATGATATCGGTCATTTTTTAAAACCAGAGTGTCAAAATCTTAGAATTTTATTAAAAAAGAAAAGTCCGCTGGATTTTCATCCAACAGACTCTTCTCTCTTAAACTTTCATATGGAAAACCGCTTATCTTCTTTTCCTTCTGAAGACAACCGTTCCGGCTGCCAGCGAACCACCAAGCATGAATACAAATACTGCCATATTTGTGCTGTCGCCTGTCTTGGCTGCTGCATTTTGCTTCTTATTTGTTGTTCCGGCATTATGATTCTGATCCTTAGTCGGATTATTTACACCGGCATTTCCGTTATTGCCATTATTACCGTTGTCTCCGGTATTTCCGTTATCGCCGCCGTTACCATTATTTTCACTCTTTGTTGTTACACTCAGTTCTGCGGCTGCATACTCTGTTGCATTCTCATCATCGCCTACGGCAACAACTTCGATCTGATAAGTCTTACCGGCTTCAAGACCTTCTATCGTATATCCTGTAGCATCTGCCGGGATATACGTCACGTATTCTTTTCCATTTACATAGATCTTGTAACCTGCCAGTCCTGCTGTGCTTGCCGGTCCATCCCATTTCACTTCAACGGAATTTTTCGTAATTTCACCTGTCACTACATTCTCCGGTGCTGAAGGTTTGTCCGGCTGATCCGGCTCTTCTATTTTCTCGAATCTTGCAGTCAGTGTAATATTCTTCGTGATGGCTGTATCGAAATCGAACGCCGTATCACTTCCTTCTTCATACCAGCCAAGGAACTTATAACCCTCTTTTTCCGGATCGGCTGGCTTCGCAGCCTTTTCTCCTTCTTTGACGGTCTGTTCTTTTCCGTCGATCGTAACCGTATAGGTCTTATCTTCTGGCTGATCCGGCTCGCTTCCTTTTTCAAATTTTGCGATCAGGGTCAGGTTCTCTTCCGGAGTTACTGTATAAACGGCTTCATCACTTACCTTTGTTCCAAGGACATCATACCATCCGGTAAATGTAGCACCTTTCTTTGCTGTTGCAGTAAAGGTAACTTCTTCTCCCTGTTCGATCTTTTCTTTAGAAACAGTCGCTGTACCTTCTCCTTCTACATAAGTACTCATACGGAGTTGTGTCTTTGTAAGATCCTGCGTTCCTGTAAGCACTCTGAATTCTGCTGCACTACCGAAACCATTCTGTCCTTCTGATACAACCAGCTTGATCTTGGATGTCTGAACCGGTGTAAAGTTTACCGTTTTTTCTGTACCTGTGCTTTCCCACGTTCCATTCTCTACAAGAGCTGTCCAGTTTTCATCCGCATCCTCATAATACAGAGAATATTTCAGGATATATCCGTTATTTCCCGTCGGTCTCGGCAGATAATAGAATCCGTTCACATCATAGGACTGTCCCATATCAATCGTGATCGTTGCCGGCAGTGCTTTCTTACTCGGAGAGTACTGCGTATGCCAGATCGTTGACCGATCATTGTCAAATGCTGCACTGATTGGTCCGTCACTGTTCTGATTATCTGATGTCACTGTAAATCCGGATGGATCAATCGGTGAAGATTCCCCATCTGACATCGTAGAAGAAAGATTTACATTATCAATGATGGCATGTACCGCATTTGTATCAGAACCAATCCTTGTCAGTGGCAGAGAAAGTGTAGAGCTTGTAATACCGGTCTTCTTCACATCGCCTTCATATGTAAAACTTCCGGTTGCTTTATACTCTTTTCCATCTGCAATCAGGACAGTACTTCCGTTCTTTGTACGGATCTTTAATGTCATCTTCTGATTAACAGGAAGTTTATATCCAAAGGAATAGTCATATCCTTCTCTTGTAAATCCAAGTGTTCCATCTTCCATAATGCGGATATTATGAGTACTGTAGGCTTCATGATCTTCGTCCTTCTCAGCTTCAAAGAGAATCTGTCCCGGTTCTGCCGGCTGAGTCAGTGTGATATCAAAGCTCAGTTCTTTCTCAGGTCCAACTTTATCCAATGGAGTAGAGATATAGCTTTCTCCGCCCTTCAGAACAAGTTCTCCATCCTTCACTTCCGCATTCTTTCCGTTCTCTGCATCATATTCATTTGCACTCTTATCTGAAAGTCCATCCTCAAAATCATAGGAAAGGATCTCATCTGTCTCACTGTCTGCTTTATCATATGCATTGACTCCTGGAGCTTCACCAACATTCTCGCTTGTCTGCTGTGCTGCTGCAAAAGAAACTTCTCCCGATTTGCCCCACAACGCAGCCGCATAATACGGTGCAGCATCATTGAAGCGGTCATAGATCTCCATCTCAGTCAGTCCGTTCGCTCTCTGGTCAACCATATCGTTCCAGATCGCATAAGCTCCTCCCAGTGTCTGTTCAGAACCTGACGGAACACCCATACGTGTAGCCGGATCATAATTATACATGGACTGACGACTCAGATAATCTGCATAATATCCTGCTGCCGGTACGATATATACACTTCCGTCATTCATGTCAATCAGGTCATATCCCTGCTGATACATAGCTTTCGGATTTGCCCATCCATCGTTCCAGATATTCATCTGAACCCCTTCGCTTCTTACGGATGTGCTTCCGCTTCTTGCTGTAAGACTTCCCCACAGACGAACGGTATTTCCATTATCCTGGATATAAGCCAGAAGATCATCTGTAAACTTACGGAACTGCTCTGTATACTGTCCATCATACTCATCTGTTCCGATATTAACTATCGTATCCCGGTCAAATACCGGGTCATCACCCTTAATATACTCATCCCAGATGCTCTCAACAAATGCCAGTGACTCATCATACTTCGTATTCAAATTGAAATGGTCATTCTGACGTCCGGTCGTTCCGAATCTGAGATCCGGTCTTACCTTTGTAAATGACAGAGAATGTGCAGGAGTATCAAATTCCGGGATAATATCCAGTCCTAACTTCCGGTAATTCTGGATCATGGACTTCATCTCAGCCTTGGTATAATACATATCGTCACTGGTCAGGTCTGCCTGATTCAATCCACCTGCTTTGACATCAGACTCCATACGGAATCCCTCATAAGCTGACATTGCACCCTCGGAAGTCGAATAATTTTCAAGGAAAATATAGTTATCGTTCAGATGAAGCTGCAGGTCATTCATCTTATACCACAGCATCGTCTTTGCAACTTCCTGAAGTGTCTCGCTTTCAAACGGTCTTCTTCCTACATCCAGCATAAAGCCTCTGACTTCATACTTTGGATAATCCCTGCATTCGCCCTTCGGAATGGTCGTACCATTCTGCTTCAGGATCTGAAGGATCGTTCTTGTAGACCAGTAAGCTCCTGCTTTCTGCTCTGCCTTCACTTCCACTTTATCCGTTACATTCATGGAATATCCTTCTTCTTTCAGTCCATTTCCGGCTGCTTCAAGCGTAAAGAAGAAATCTCCCGCTGATGCCTGATCCGCATAAACGATCTTGATGGACTTTCCTGTGATCTCTTTATAATCATTCTTAAATTCTTCAGCCATTGCAGATAATTCTGCCTTATCCTTGGCTGCTACAACGATACGGCTGGAATCACTAATCTCAAAGGAACCGCCCTTTGCACCTTTCCATTCTGCCAGCTCCGGCATTACATTCGGCTTTGCATTATCTCCGTCTTCTGCCGTATACTTTCCGGTTACAGTCATGGTATATTCTTTTGAATCTACTGCCGTACTGTCGTCACCGGCTTTCTTTACATTGAAGTTCATCTTCACAGTCTTTGTAACAAGCGGCTGATAAACTGTCAGATCCCTGTCTACGATCTGCTCATAATCTGCACCGACAAAACTGATCTCATATCCTTCAGGAACTTCCGGCATTGCCAGGTTTCCTGATGCCCCGTCAATACTGGAAGGAACTTCCAGGCTGTCCGCAATCTCTTTCGGAGTTCTCTCCACCTCGGTTGTTCCAAGATCTGTCTCATAAGTCTCAAACTCATAGACAGAAACCGTCGGCCAGCTTACAGAAGCACTTCCCTCCGGTGCTCCCGCCTGATCAAAGGACTCAATATATAATCTCAGATATCTTGTTGTTACTGCCTCATCAAATACGATCGTCTCTCTGTAATCTGAAGGACTTGTCGTAAATGCTTTTACTGTCTCCCAGTTTTCTCCGTCGGCAGACTTCTCGATCCGGTATGCAGTTGCATTCTTTCTCTCCCAATGGATCTTTGCTGTTCTGATGGTCTTCTCACGGCCATAATCCAGCTTCAGCCAGTGTGATCCTGTTGCCGCCGGGCTTGCCCAACGGGTCGTATCATCACCGTCAACTGCCTTGGAAGCATCTGTTCCGGCTGTCTCACTTCCATCTGCTGTTACAGTTGCAGCGGTACTTAAATTCTCTGCTTCTCCAAGGATCTTAAACTCATACAGGGATACAGACTGCCAGCTTCCAGGATTTACTGTATAACCATTGACTGTCAGCTTTACATACTGAGCTGTTACAGCTTCATCCAACTGGATATCACTCGTAACCGACGTAATATTTTCTCCGTCATTTTTTACATAAACATCCCGGTATTCTCCATCTTCTGTATCACATACAGAAATCTTAAAGTTAGTAATATTCGTTCTTTCCCATTCGATCACAAAATGATCAAACGTCTTCCGTGTACCGAGATTCACCGTCAGCGTCCTTGCTGCCTGACTTGAACTCTGATTCGTTGCCCATCTGGACTGATCTGCTTTTGCAGCATCTCTGTTGACGATTCCGTCGATCGCCTTATCTGCTCCCCAGTAATTCGTCTCCTGATCACTGACGGTTGCCGTTGCACTTAATGCATAATTGATCTCATTATTTGCCGCAGCACTTACTGTGGCCGGCGGAATGATTGTAACACCACTCAAAACCATGGCAGCAGATAAAATGCACGCATTCATACGCTTTACTGTCTTTAATTTCATTCTTCCTCTTTCCCCTTCCTTTTAGATAGGATATTGTATGGTTTTGCCTTAAAAGTAACAATCCATTTACATAGTTTGTGTTAATTATCTCATTCATTCAGAAACTTTGCAAGGAGTTTTTATTTGATTTGCACAAATTTGTGGTTGTTGGGGTGATACGCTTGTAGATTAGAAAGCTTCTTTGTGAAGAAGCGGACGCGGAAAGCAGGAATATTCCTTCGTGGTGCAGGCCCGCTTTACCTCAGCCCGTTGACCGTTTGTAACTCGAAAGTGGAAA
>ERZ827088.801-NODE-801-length-43268-cov-47.451785_pt1 | contig 43268 bp, 33 predicted proteins | sample MGYA00519922_ERZ827088 | MGnify/ENA primary metagenome ERZ827088 (study PRJEB31778, sample SAMEA3449254) | human gut metagenome | biome: human gut; feature: human-associated habitat; material: faeces | place: United Kingdom | collected 2010/2012 ...
ACGACCCCGAGATTACAAATCACGTGCTCTGGCCAACTGAGCTAAAGAGGCATTTCCATCATTCAGAAATTTGCAGCCGCTATGTTTCTTACGGCTTAGCGGCTGCAAATTTAGCTATTATTTTTTAATCACAAAACTTTTTCGTGATTTTTTTACTTGCTTTGTTGTTTTTCCTTTGTTTTCAGCAACTGTTTGGAGAGTGCTTCCATACAAACATCGATAGACTCCTCAAACGTATCGCTTACTTTTTCTGCGTAAAACTCTGTATTCAACGCCAAGACACGGACACCCGCTTCCTTATTCATTGCTGTTTCAGGTTTTACTACTTTTAAAGACACCTCTACTTTCTTTATATTATCGCAAAACTTCTCGAGCTTCTCTGCTTTCTTCTGAATGAAAGCTTCCAATTTTTCGGATGCGTCGAAATGAATGGATTGAATTCTTACTTCCATAAATACCTCCTTTTTTTTTACGCTCTGGGGTGAGCTTGTTCATAAACTTTTTTTAGTTCCTCAAAAGTCGTATGGGTATATACCTGCGTCGTCGTCAGACTCTCATGCCCCAACAATTCCTTCACCGCCTCCAACTCAGCCTGATGATTAAGCATAGAGGTTGCGAATGAATGCCTCAGCACATGAGGACTCTTCTTCTTCAGCGTCACGACTTTCGACAAATTGCGCTTCACGATTCGATAAACCAACTGCGGATATAACCGTTCTCCATCCTTTCGGACAAAAAATGCGGGACACACCCGGGGGCAATTTTCATTTCGTTCTGAAAGATAAGCCTGCATATCCGCCTCCAGTTCATCACCGAACGGAACCAGACGCTGCTTGTTTCTTTTTCCAGTCACTTTAATCACCCGTGCAGAGAAGTCCACATCAGCATCATCCAGACCGATTAACTCGGAAAGACGAATACCTGTTGTATAAAAGACTTCCAGCACCGTACGATCCCGTACGCTTTCAAAACCTTTTCCGAAATCCGTATCATCAAGCAGACAATTCATATCAGCTTCTTTCACGAACACCGGCAAGGGCTTCTTTTTCTTCGGACCGTTAATCTTTGCCATCGGATCCACTGACACCAGTTGCTTCCGAAGCAGGAAGTGATAAAACGACCGGAGCGAACTAAGCTTCCGATTTACAGATGTAGCTGTATACCCTTCATCCATCAGTGAGATTACCCACCCACGAATCAGATCGGCATCTATATCCGTATAATCTAAATCTTGGTCCACCCCTCTAAAGTAACTTTCAAACTGCGTAAGATCGATTCCGTAACTGCGAACAGTCTTAGACGAATAGTTACGCTCCAAAGAAAGATACCCCAAAAAAGATTCTTTCAGCATAAGAAACATCGCCTTATTGATTCAACGACGAATTTATGAAAAAGAATTCAATAATTCAAGAAATCCTGCAGAATTTATTATTCTTCTGTCTGCTGCATTTTCTGAACGTAAATAGCACGTTCCATCTTAAGTCTCTTCAGTACAGACGGTTTGTCATACTGCTGTCTGCTTCTCAGTTCTTTTACAACACCTGTTTTTTCAAATTTTCTTTTGAACTTCTTCAGCGCTTTTTCAATGTTTTCGCCTTCTTTTACTGGAACTACAATCATGTTTTTTAAATTAAATGTATGTTGTTACTAAAATATTTATGCATTTTATTTGCGGCGCAAAATTACACATACTTTCTTTATTCACAAAACTTTCCGACATATTTTCTTTGGAATTTCCTAGAATTTATAACTTTGTGACTTCAGAAAATCAAGTTAACACCAAATCAATCAACCTACCATGAAGCAGATTACAGACAGAATAGAAGCTCTCCGCGCCTTTATGAAACAAAAAGGAATAGCAGCTTTCATCACTCCCAGTACTGATCCGCATTCCGGAGAATATGTACCGGCACATTGGGAATCGCGCAAGTGGATTTCAGGATTCACCGGTTCAGCCGGGACCGTAGTCATCACGACCAGCCAAGGAGGATTATGGACCGACTCCCGTTATTTCCTTCAGGCTGCCGAGCAACTGCAAGGAAGCGGACTGACCCTATTCAAAGACAGATTGCCCGAGACTCCAGATATACCGTCGTGGTTAGGACAAGTACTGACCCCAGGAGATAAAGTGGGAATCGACGGATGGGTAACCACTACAGCCGAGGCACAATCATTAAAGACAGCATTGGCCCAGAACGGCCTTGAACTGATTTCAGTTGAAGATCCTTACGAAAGTTTGTGGAAAGACCGCCCTGCCCTACCGATGAATGCTCCGTTCATTTTGCCATTGACCTATTGTGGAACAGACAGTACAACCAAGATTGAAAAAATTCGTCAACAAATCCGGGCCAACCAGGCAGATGGCATGCTGGTTTCTGCGCTCGATGAGATTGCCTGGACATTAAATATGCGGGGAAATGACGTACATTGCAATCCGGTATTTGTCAGTTACCTGCTCATCACCGAACAACGTACCGTCCTCTACATCTTACCGGAAAAACTGACTCTGGAAATCCAAGAATATTTAAACAAGCTACAGGTGGAAATCCAAGACTACCGGAATGTGGAAAAAGGATTACGGGAATATGCCGGAAAGGCTATTCTGCTTCCCCCAAGCACCAACTACAGCCTCTACCAGGCTGCCGCCTCAGCAACGACAGTCGTCACAGCCCTCTCACCGGTACTTTACCTGAAGGCCATCAAGAACAATACAGAGATTGCTGGCTTTCATGCCGCGATGAAGCGCGATGGAGTTGCAATGGTACACTTCCTGAAATGGCTGAAGGAAACCGTCAAGCAACTACTGGTCACCGAAGTGACACTCGATGAAGCGCTCTACCGCTTCCGGGCTGCACAGGAAAATTTCAGAGGTATCAGTTTCGACACCATTGCCGGATATGCCGCCCACGGAGCCATTGTCCATTATGAAGCGACACCGGAAACAGCCGCCACCCTCCATCCGAAAGGAATGTTACTGCTAGACAGTGGTGCCCAATATTTGGACGGGACTACCGACATTACCCGTACCATCGTACTGGGACCTGTCACCGAAGAAGAGAAGCGTGACTACACATTGGTTCTGAAAGGAATGATCCAACTTTCCATGGCCGAATTTCCTCACGGTACCTGTGGCACACAACTGGATGTACTGGCCCGTCAGTTCATGTGGAAAGCCGGTATCAATTACGGACACGGTACAGGACACGGAGTCGGTCATTTTCTCAATGTACACGAAGGCCCCCATCAGTTCCGAATGAACCACATGCCGGCTTTACTGCTACCAGGAATGACTGTCACCAACGAACCGGGTATCTACAAAGAAGGCCGCCATGGCGTACGGATCGAAAATACCATGCTGATAGTAAACAGTAAGCAGACAGAATTCGGTTCTTTCTATAAATTCGAGGCACTCACCTGCTGCCCGATTGATAAAGAGGCAATTCTCACAGAGATGTTGAGTCCGGAAGAAACAGCCTGGCTGAACGATTATCATGCATGGGTCTACCGTGAGTTAAGCCCATCGTTGAACGAAGATGAAAAAGCATGGCTGGCCGAAGCTACCGCTGCCCTCTGATTTCAAGAATTGCTTTTAACCGCAACAAATAGTCCCCTCCTGATTTACATGGAGCACTCAACAAAACGATTTTCAAACCTTATCCGTACAATAAAAAATCGATAAAATATGGCACTCATCAAATCTGTCCGCGGCTTTACTCCTGTCATCGGGGAAAACTGCTACCTGGCCGACAACGCCACCATCATAGGCGATGTAATCATGGGACACGACTGCAGTATCTGGTTCAATACCGTATTGCGGGGCGATGTCAATTCCATCCGCATCGGCGACCGGGTAAACATCCAGGACGGTAGCGTTCTGCACACGTTGTATGAAAAATCGACCGTCGAAATCGGTAACGACGTATCGATAGGACACAATGTCACCCTACATGGAGCAACTGTGAAAGACAATGCGCTGATTGGTATGGGCTCTACCCTACTCGACCATGCAGTGGTCGGTGAAGGCGCCATCGTTGCAGCCGGAGCCCTGGTACTGGCCAACACTGTCATCGAGCCCCATACCTTATGGGGAGGCGTTCCGGCTAAATTCATCAAGCATGTCGACCCGAAACAAAGCAAAGAATTGAACCAGAAGATAGCTAATGGATACCTGATGTATGCATCCTGGTTCAAGAATGAAGACTAACCGGACTCTTACAGGAAAGATACCGATATTATAAACGGGAGGCTTGAAACCCGATGTTCCAAGCCTCCCGTTATTCCTATAAAGGACCGTACTTTATAATTGTCCGATTAACACGGCTACATCTTCTTCGCGGGTCGCCCAACTGGTAGCAATACGTACGGCAGTATGATCTTCATCCACCTTCTCCCAAATTTCCACACCAACTGTCTTGGAGAGTTCTTCCAGACGTCTGTTCTCCATAATAACAAACAACTGGTTGGTTTCCGGCTCTATCAGGAACCGATAGCCTTTCTCACGTAAAGCAGAGACAATGCGGTCGGCCATATCAATGGCATGACGGGCTATCCGGACATACAGGTCATCAGTGAACAAGGTATCGAACTGTAACCCGAGCAACCGGCCTTTGGCCAACAGAACGCCGCGCTGCTTTACGATGGTATCAAACTGTTTCACCAGTCCGGGGTGAGTAAAGACGACTGCTTCACCGAACAAAGCACCGACCTTAGTACCTCCAATATAAAAGATGTCACACAAAGCGGCAATATCCTTCAATGTCACATCAGTTCCATGAGCAGCCAGTCCATACCCCAGACGTGCACCATCCAGGAACAACGGAATCTGATGTTTACGGCAGACTGCCGATAAAGCCTTCAGTTCCTCCAGTGTATAGAGTGTCCCGTATTCAGTAGGATGAGAGATATAAACCATGGCCGGTGCCACCATGTGGTCCCAACTGGGACCGGCATAAAACTCGGTGACATATCTGTCTACATCTTTCGCCGCCAATTTACCGTTACAGTGAGGCAGTCCTAGCACCTTATGTCCTCCGGCCTCAACCGCACCGGCCTCGTGCTGGTTGATATGACCGCTTTCGGCAGCTATCACTCCTTCATAAGGACGGAGAACCGAAGTGATGACCGTAGCATTAGTCTGTGTTCCACCTACCAGGAAGTGCACCGAAGCTCCCGGACAACCGCAGGCCTCCCGGATTTTCTCACGCGCTTCCGCACAATAATGATCAGTTCCATACCCAGGAGTTTTCTCCATATTCGTCTGCATCAGGCGTTCCAGGATTAATGGATGAGCGCCTTCCATGTAATCACTCAAAAAATACTGCATAGCCCCTAAATTAAATATTTGAACGGCTTTACCGTCATTCAAAGTTTTACTTCTTTCATTATTTTATCCAAAGCTCCGGCATTGTTCCGGACATAATTCCCAGCTTTCTTTCCCGCCTTGTCCAAAAATCCGTAATCAGTACAGAACTTGTCCATCAGCTCGTTGAAGTCGGTAGCGCCATGTATTTCAAATCCGCCCTTTGCCTCCTTCAGTCCTTGAGCTTCCATGAATTTCTGGTTATTCGGTCCAAAAATGACAGGCATACCGTATACAGCAGCTTCCAATGTATTGTGTATACCTACGCCAAAGCCACCTCCGATATAAGCAATCTCACCATACCGGTAAATGGAAGACAGCAAACCGAAGCAATCGATAATCAGACAGTCAGCCTGACGGGCTTTTTCTTCGGTAATCTGCGAATAACGCACTACCGGCCTTTCCAGCTTCCGGATGATTTCTACAATATGGCTTTCATTGATGACATGAGGAGCGATAATCAGTTTCATGTCCCGGTGAGCATTGAAATAAGGAATGAAGATATCCTCATCCGGCGCCCAGGAGCTTCCGGCCACCAAGGTCAAAGTCTCTCCCCGGAACAGTTCTACCATCGGCAGTTCTTTTGCCTGCCGGCAGATTTCCAGAACCCGGTCGAAACGGGTATCCCCCACCACGGTCGTGTTGGTTATTCCTATTTTTTTCAGAAGTTCCACCGATTCCTGATTCTGCACAAAAAGATGAGCAAAGCATTTCAGGATAGACCGATATTCTCCTCCGTACCAACGGAAGAACAGTTGCTCCGGACGGAAGATGGAAGAAACACTATATACTGGTACATTCCGACGGTTCAGTTCCGTCAAGTAGTTTTTCCAGAACTCGTATTTTACAAAGAAAACCATACACGGACGGGCCAGTTCCACAAACCGACGGGCATTGGACGGCGTATCCAAAGGCAGGTAACATACCACATCGGCCCCCTTATAATCCTTCCGCACCTCGTATCCCGAAGGAGAGAAGAAAGTCTGCAGAATCTTATAGTCCGGATAACGTTTCCGAATTTCTTCAATCAACGGCCTGCCCTGTTCGAATTCTCCCAGGGATGCCGCGTGAAACCAGATGTATTTCGCCTGCCGGTCAATACGCTGCTGTAACACAGTGAAGGCGTCTTTCTCACCTTTCACCATGACCGATACCTTCTTACTGAAAAGTGCAGCCAATTTGACTGCACCCACATAAAGATATATAATCAGATTATAAATCATCTCTATCCTTATTTTAACACTTCGATAGCCCGACGCATACGACGTACTGTTTCTTCTTTTCCCAATACAGCAGTAATATCAAACATGTGCGGTCCTTTGCCTTCACCCACCAATGTCAAGCGGAAAGCGTTCATGATGTTACCCATATGGTAACCCTTGTCTTCAATCCACTTCATTACCACCTGTTCCTGATGTTCCAGTGAGAAGTCATCCAATGATTCCAACAGGTCTGCCAATTCAGCCATACAGACAGCCGAATCTTCTTTCCAGCGCTTCTTCACTGTCTTTTCATCATACTCAGTCGGGGCTACGAAGAAGAACTTGCAGGTATCCCACAATTCCTTGATGAAGCTTACACGGCCTTTCATCAGTCCCATCACTGTAGCTACCGTATCCATCGGAGCTTCAATTCCATGCTCCTTCAAGATAGGCATGAACAACTCAGCCAGTTTCCGGTCATCCATGTGGATGATATATTCATGATTAAACCATTTTCCTTTTTCGTAATCGAACTTGGCACCCGCCTTGCTGCAGCGATGCAGGTCAAAAAGCTTGATCAGTTCGTCCATCGACATCAGTTCCTGGTCATTCCCCGGATTCCAGCCCAACAATGCCAGGAAGTTGATGACAGCCTCAGGCAAATATCCGGATTCACGGTAACCGGAAGAAACTTCACCTGTCTTCGGGTCATGCCACTCCAGCGGGAATACCGGGAAACCCAGACGATCTCCGTCACGTTTGCTCAACTTACCGTTTCCGTCCGGTTTCAACAGCAAAGGCAGGTGAGCGAATTCCGGCATGGTGTCTTCCCAACCGAATGCACGGTACAGCAGGACATGCAGCGGAGCAGAAGGCAACCATTCTTCACCACGGATAACATGCGAAACTTCCATCAAATGGTCATCCACAATATTTGCCAGGTGATAAGTAGGCAGTTCGTCAGCCGATTTATACAGGACTTTATCATCCAGAATAGAAGAGTTGATGACTACTTCTCCACGGATAATGTCATGTACATGCACATCTTCGTTCGGTTCAATCTTGAAACGGACTACATACTGCTGTCCTTCTGCTATCAGACGGTCTACCTCCTCTTTCGGAAGTGTCAGCGAATTACGCATAGACAGACGGGTAGTAGCGTCGTACTGGAAATTCGGAATCTCTTTCCGCTTAGCATCCAGTTCCTCCGGAGTATCGAAAGCGATATAAGCTTTTCCGTTATCCAACAGGACCTTTACATATTTCTTATAGATATCGCGACGTTCTGACTGACGATACGGCCCATAGTTGCCACCGAAGCTGACACCTTCGTCAAACTTGATACCTAACCAGTTGAACGATTCGATAATGTATTCCTCCGCTCCGGGAACGAAACGGTTTGAATCCGTATCCTCGATACGGAAAATCAGATCTCCCCCATGCTGACGGGCAAACAGATAGTTATATAAGGCAGTGCGCACACCACCGATATGCAATGCACCTGTCGGACTCGGTGCAAAACGAACTCTTACTTTTCTTTCTGACATAGTGGTTTCTATCTAAAAATACGCTGCAAAAATAAGCTAAATTTCCCGTTTTTTTCTTATTTTGCGCCCAAAATCACAGTATCACATGAAAAGTTTCCAGACAGAAAGAAAGTTCTCTTACCGGGATCTGTTTTATAAGCTCATTCTTTTCGTCGCAACGGTGACGATTATCGTCTATTTTTTGCCGAAGGAAGGACAGTTCAACTATCAGTTTGAAATCAACAAACCCTGGAAATACGGGCTTCTGCAGGCTTCATTCGATTTTCCTATTTACAAAGACGAAAGCCAGATCAAAAAAGAACAGGACAGTATTCTGGCCAGTTACCGCCCGTATTACATTCGTAACAAGGATATCGGAGAACAGATGATACACAAGTTCCAGAACGACTACAATGTCTCACTCCGGAAAATCCTGCCCTCCGTTTCCTATTACTATTATATCGAGAAACAGTTGAAAGACTTTTATAAGAAAGGAATCATCTCGTCCTCCGACCTGTCACAACTGCACAAAGATAGTCTGGCATACATTCAGGAAATCGACCAGAACACTTCCCACGAGTTGGCCGTACAATCCATATACACGACCAAACAGGCCTACGAAAGCCTCATCTGCTCAGATACGCTCCATTTTCAGAAGAACTTGTTACAGCAGTGCAATCTGAACAATTATCTGACACCGAACCTTACTTACGACGCCAAACGTTCGGAAGCCCTACGGAACGACCTGCTGGAAGACATCTCCTGGGCCAACGGCTTTGTCATGAACGGACAAAAGATTGTCGACCGTGGAGAAATCATCGACAAACGGACATTCATCATTCTGAACTCCCTTCAGCAGGAATGGGACAAACGGAGTGAAACCACTACCGAAAAAAGATTGGCATTGGTCGGACAGGTACTGTTCGTCTCCCTGCTCATCGCCACATTCTTCATCTATCTGGAACTGTTCCGCAGTGATTACTACAAGAACCGCAGAAGCTGGTACCTGCTGTTCAGCCTCATCATCTTTTTCAGCGTGATAAGCTCCATTACAGTGGAACATCTTCTGACCAGTGTCTATGTCATTCCCTTTGCCATGGGACCTATCATCATACGTATTTTTCTCGATTCACGAACGGCCTTCATGGCACACATCATCCTGGTTCTGCTATGCTCCATCTCCCTGCGCACACCGCATGAATTCATTCTGTTGCAGTCCATGGCAGGCATGGTAGGAATCTATAGTCTGAGAGAACTTTCACAACGCTCCCAATTGCTGCGGAGCGCTTTGCTAGTCACGTGTACGTATGCCATCCTGTACTTGTCGCTCGATCTGATGCACGCCAATGACGTCAGTCAGCTAAGCACGCACATCTATATCAATTTCATCATCAACGGCATTCTGCTGCTGTTCACCTATCCGTTGCTGTTCATCCTGGAAAAGACTTTCGGATTCACGTCCAATGTAACCCTTGTAGAGTTATCCAACATCAATACCAAACTGATGCGTGAAATGTCTGAAATTGCTCCGGGAACCTTCCAGCATTCACTACAGCTGGCTAACCTGACAGCCGCTGCCGCCAACCGTATCGGCGCCAACAGCCAGCTGGTACGTACCGGGGCCATGTATCATGACATCGGCAAGATGCTGAATCCGGCTTTCTTTACCGAGAACCAGACTGGAGTGAACCCTCACGACCAACTGAGTTACAAACAAAGTGCCCAGGTAGTCATCAGCCACATCACCGACGGTCTCCGTTTGGCCGATAAATACGATTTGCCACAAGTTATCAAAGATTTTATCCGCACTCATCACGGAGCCGGTGTAACCAAATATTTCTATATCTCCTATCAGAACGAACACCCGGATGAAGAAGTAGACAAGAGCTTCTTCCAGTACCCGGGTCCGAATCCGTTCACCAAAGAACAAGCCATTCTGATGATGGCAGATGCAGTAGAAGCAGCCTCCCGAAGTTTACCGGAATACACGGAAGAAAGCATTTCCAACCTGGTAGACCGGATTATCGATTCACAGGTACAGGACGGATGCTTCAAGGAATGCCCGATAACTTTCAAGGACATCGCGACCGTCAAATCAGTATTCAAGGAGAAACTGAAGACGATGTACCACACCCGCATCAGTTATCCGGAACTGAAAAAATAACCATAATCTCATACTGTCTCCGCCTGCAGACAGGAAATCTTCTCAAACGGAGACAGTACATCTATTCTTATAACTCTGTCCGCAGAGTTTCCAACAGACCAGCGCAGGCATCTTCCAGGATATCCAGAACATGCTCGAAACCTTGCGCTCCGCCATAATAAGGGTCCGGCACATAATCTACCGTGTTCGTCCGGCAAAAATCTGTCATCCGATGGATTTTCTGTTCCGAAGCGATATCCGGCGCCTTCTCTTTCAATGCGTCAATATTCCGGTCATCCATACCTAATATCCAATCGAATTCCTCGAAATCGCTGGTCCGCACCGGACGCGAACGATGAGTCAGGTTATAACCACGACGGAGGGCATGCGCCCGCATCCGCTCATCAGGCAGTTCTCCTTGGTGGTAAGACAGGATACCTGCCGAATCAACCTCCAGTTCCTGTTCAAGCCCGGCTTTCCGAATATAAGTACGCATAATTTCTTCTGCCGAAGAAGAACGGCAGATATTTCCCAGACAGACAAAAAGTATCTTTTTCATATTCAGTTCTTGTTTTGTTATAAATTGTCCGGCTATACCGGATTCATTCCTTATCATTCATCGGAATACCCAGGTATTGCTTGAACTGTCTCACATCCGTATTCATAATCAGTGCCTCCGGGAATTCCGTTTCACCCACCAGCTCCAAAGCCCGGTCATATACGGCGATATCAAAAGAGATATGCGCGTCACTCCCCAGAATAACCGGTACTTCGTATTGTTTACACAACCGCAGAATTTCCAGATTATTGGTCCGCGCTGTCGGTTTGTTACGGACCGGATTCAACGAGCTGTTGTTGATTTCCAACAGTGTATGATGCTCTTTGGCAGCCCGGACAATCGGTTCAAAATTCAGTTCGGCCGTCCCGTCACCGGGATGACTGATGATGTGGATGTATGGATTGGAAATGGCCTGCACCATTCCGTGCGTATTCTCCTCCATCGTGCCCCAGTGATAGCAGAGCGAATGGATACCGGCAATGCGCAGGTCCAGCCGCTGCAGATAATACTCATCCAAATCCAGATTTCCTTCTCCGTCCAAAATATTGATTTCAGCTCCCAGCAGCAGTTCGATACCGTACATCCGGCGGGGAACCACATGCAGATTCCGGAAATAAATGGGGTCACAGGTCCCCGGAATTCCCGGAGAATGTTCCGTGATACCCAGCACTTCCAACCCTTTGTCGGCAGCAGCCCGGGCCATTTCCTGTAACGTACTGAATGCATGCCCGCTAGCTAACGTATGGGTATGCACATCCAAGGCTATCTTCATAATTTTGCTATTTTTATAGTCAGTTTATCGGTTTATCACATCGGATCGACATCATAATATACCACCAACGAGCGGAACCGTTCGTCTTCCACCAGTGCATGCTGTAGCTGCAACAGATAGCTACGCACTTTAGTCATGGAAGTTCCTTGGGCTATCTTCACCACTATTTTTTTGATGAACAACTGCTGTATTCGCCCTACAGGAGGTTTATCTGGGCCTAATATCCACTCTCCCATTCCGCTGCGCAGCCAGCCGGCCAGTACCGAAGCAGCCTGGTCCACCACCTCTTCTTTCCGGTGTTTCAAGTAGACATACACCAGCCGGTCGAACGGTGGATAGTTGAACAACCGGCGTTCCTCCAACTGTTCGGTATACATCTGTCGGTAATCGTTGGTCACGACCTGATGAATCAACGGCAGGTCAGGCGACTTTGTCTGGAGAATGACCAGTCCCTGCCGGTTCTTCCGTCCGGCACGCCCGGCCACTTGCGCCATCAGCTGGAATGCCCGTTCGTATGAGCGGAAGTCCGGATAATTCAACAGCGAATCGGCATTCAGGATACCCACTACACTCACACGGTCGAAATCCAGTCCTTTCGACACCATCTGCGTACCTATCAGCACATCGGTCCTGCCTGCCTGAAAATCCGCGATAATGGTCTCGTAAGCTGTCCGCGTACGGGTCGTATCCAAATCCATCCGGGCTACCCGGACTTCTGGAAAAATACGCTTCACATCATCTTCCACCTTTTCTGTTCCGAACCCCCTGTCCTTCAACTCCACTCCTCCACAAGCCGGACACGACCGCGGTACCTGATAAGTGTATCCACAATAATGGCAAGTCAGTTGGTTCAACCCCTTATGGTAAGTCAGGCTCACATCACAGTTCTTGCAACGAGGCACCCAACCGCAGGTATGGCATTCTATCATCGGAGCAAATCCCCGTCGGTTCTGAAAAAGGATGACCTGCTCTTTCCGTTCCAAAGCCTCCCGCATCTGCTGCAACAGCATCGGCGAGAAAGGACCCGTCATCCGCTTTTTACGGGCCAGTTCCTTAATGTCCACCACTTCGATACGGGGCAGACATATCTGACGGTGGCGCTCTGTCAGCTCCACCAACCCGTATTTCCCTTGAAGGGCATTATAATAAGTTTCAATACTTGGAGTGGCCGTTCCCAACAGGGTTTTCGCCCCGAACAGGGAGGCCAGTACGATGGCAGCATTCCGCGCATGATAGCGCGGAGCAGGATCCTGTTGTTTATAGGTTTGTTCGTGTTCCTCATCCACGATGACCAGCCCTAATCGCCGGAAAGGCAGGAATACAGATGAACGGACACCGAGAATCACATCATAATCATGTTCGGACAACTGTTTCCGCCAGATTTCCACCCGTTCCGCATCCGGGAACTTGGAATGATAGATACCTAATTTATCCCCGAATACCCGTTTCAGCCGTTCGGTAATCTGAGTTGTCAGAGCGATTTCAGGCAGCAGATAAAGCACCTGTTTACCTACGCTCAGGACCTGCTGAATCAAATGAATATAAATTTCCGTCTTTCCACTGGCAGTCACCCCGTGCAACAGACAGACATTTTTCGTATGAAAAGTTGTAAGAATTTGTCGGAAAGCAACTTCCTGTGCTTCACTCAGCGTATGTAGCGCCTGCAAGTCCCGGTCCTCGCGAATCAAACGTCCTACTTCGGCCGTATAGGTTTCAAGCACCCGCTTCTCTACCAGTCCATTCACTACCGCAGCCGAGACGCCGGCCGTCTCCAACAACTGCTTACGCGTAACTTCTTTCGGCAGATTACCGGGAGCAGACCAGGCCGAAAGCTCCAGGTATTTCATCAGCACGGCCAACTGTTTCGGTGCCCGTGCCAACAGGTCCAACTGCTTCCGGAGCATTTCTTCAGAACGCATCCCTTCTGTCAACCGGATACGGGTCTCCACTTTAGGCTTATAGCTGCGTTTCAGTTCCTCTTTTACGCAAATGGCTCCTTTCTCCAGTAAAGACTGGATGACTGGCAGCAACTGACGGATACCACTATTCTTTTCCAGTTGGGTAATACACTGTTCCGTGTCAAGACTCAACACATCCAATATCCGCTGCTCTTTTTCCGGTAACGGCCCGGTGGCCACAAACTCCGGATTATACACCACCAGCGTTTCACTCTCCAGTTTCATCCCCGAAGGCAATGCCGCTTTATAGACATCACCCAATGTACACAAGTAGTACTCCGACAGCCACTTCCAGAACCGGTACTGTCGTTCGAACAGAATCGGATGTTCATCCAGCAGTTCAGCGACTTCTTTGGTTTCATAACCTTCCGGAGCGTCCTCATGTATCCGTGTCACCAATCCCGTATAATATTTCTTCCGACCGAACGGAACGACCACCCGGCATCCGACTAGGACCCGGCCGACCATCTCATCCGGCAATGAATAAGTATATTGTCCGGCAATGGGTAAAGGTACGATGACATCTACATAACACTTCATGCTGCAAAGGTACAAAATAGGAGCCATCACCGGTGGAAACGGATATGATTTTTATAAAGTAAAGATACATTTGCCACATAAAGGCATGAAACTATTTTTTAGTACCAGATGCAATTCTCTCTTTCTGCTTCCAGGCAACAGGCCTCAACCCCAAACTGGCGGCCAGTTCCGGTTCATGCTTGCGTAAATAACTCCGGAATACCTCCGGATGATGACCGAATTCTCTAGCCACATACGAAACCGGACGCGGGTGCTGCCGCAGACTCTCGATAGCCTCAGCATATTTGGCCGCCACTGTCTTCATACGCTGACGCGAACGGGCAATGTTCAGTTCCGCATCCTCGGCTGCAACGATACCCGAACGCTCCAGGACCAGCGCACGGTGCCATTTGTGCAAATAGAACCGGAATCCTTCTGCCGGTACCCCCGTCCGCCGTACGATTTCCTTCATCGTAAGAGCTGTATCACGGAACATGGCCAACGCTTCAGCATATTTCTGTACTGTAGCAGGTAAAGGTTCATACTTCCGGCCATTTCCCAACAACGCTCCCCGCTTCTTCTTGCCGGCCAACTTGGCCTGCCGGCGGGTTTCCTTCTTCTCCTTCAGCAAAGGCTGATGGTAGAACCGCAAGTGTTGCAAAAAACCGCCTTCTGATACCTTGCATTGTTCCGCCACAGCTTTCACACTCATATCCGTAGTACGATACAGTTCCACCGCCGCGGCATACTGTTCCCGACAGTCCGGACGCACTCCCCGCCGGATATTATCACTGATACCCAATCTGATGCGGTACTCCTCCCGACGTTTCAGCACTTCGGAATAATGCACCCGCATGAAATTGGCCAAAGCCGTAGCGTTCACCCCGAATTTCCGGGCCACCTGCGAAACGTTCAGGTCGATGTACCGGATAGAGTCACACGCCTGTACCGCCTCTTTATACTTCCGGTGCGCCAGAAAACTCTGGCCGTCGGCCGTATAGAAAGGAATCTCCTGCGCATCCTTCCCTTCTGTCTCTATACCGTACCTGCGAAGCATCAGTTCCCGCCAGTAACGCCGCAGGTAGGCCCGCAACGCATGCTCGCTCTCCCCGCATTCCGCAGCAATGCTACGGATGGAAGTATTCGTATCGGCATAGAGAGCCACCGCCGTTTCGTACCGGCGGTGCAGGGCATACCGCTGACGGATACGGGAACGTTCCTTGGCGGAAAGTTGGGTAAGGTCTTCTATCGACAAACGAGGTTCTTGCATAAGTTCCGAAATGGCAAGTTCATATTTCTAGAGCGCTAACGCCCGAAGTATCTTTTCGTAGGCTGCATCTTTCAGCAGCACCGTCTTCTGTCCGTCCAGCAGATAAAGCGAAGGCATCGCTTTCAGGTCATACAGCGCTCCCGTCTTCACCGCTTCATGGTCGGTACCCACTGTCCAGCCCTTGGGCATGTCAGGCAAGGCTTTTCGCCACGCCTCGTCGTTGCCTTCGGTATAGACGGCCAGCACACTCAGCTTGCCAGTCTGTACCGCTTCGGCCAGTGCCGTATCGGCCGCCATTTGTAGCAACACCTCGTGACACGACTCGCACTCGGGGTCGTAGAACATCAGCAGCAGACGGTCGTTCTTCACAGGTGTGGCAGCTAACGTATGTCGACTGCCGTCGGATAAATAATAAACAAAATCCGTCGCCTTATCCCCTACGTTATTGCGCCTTACCAGCTCCAGTTTGAAACGGTATGCGGAGCGCATCGCATCCGTCTGTGGCAACTTGCCGAGCAACACCTCCAGATACATTCCGTAGAGCCCCTCGTTGTAGAAAGGCGAGTTGGGGTTGAAGAGGTAGTCGTCCGCCGTTTGGGTCAAAACCCTGCGGGCATGTTCTTTCCCGACGAATCCCGCGCACCAGTTCGCCAGGCTCTCGCGCATCAGTTCCTCCGGTGTGGTGCCGTCCGCCAGCAGGGCGATGAAGTTCACGAAGCCCTGCTCCGTCACGTCGCGGTTGTTCACCAAGGTAGTGTCGGCAAAGTCGAACTGCTCCCAGTAGTGGGCGAGCAGCCAGGTTTTGCGGGCTTCGGGTTCCGTCAGGGTGGCTGGGATTTCGGGAAAAGGGAACATTTCACCCTCTCGACTCACTGCTTCCTGCGGAACAGACGGAACGGCGTGACTTGCCGCATGCGACTGCGAATTCACTCCCGGCTTACAAGAAGTCGGGAGAAGCAGGAACAGGAAGCTCACTAAATGTATTGCTGTTTTTTTCATACAGCGGAAATGATATTATCAAGTTTGTAGTTCCTTTCGTTTTATCTTCTTCAGGCGCAGATACCACAGAAAAGCAGAACGAAACATTTAGTTACCCCCCAGTTCTGCTGCCGATACGTCGCGCACGCAACGGACACGAAAATCACTATTTAGACTGGTAGTGATGGGGTTATTACCACCACCTCCTCCTGGACAGTAAATCAATGTGGAGTAGGCAAAACCTGCACGTATTGAAGTGTTGCTAAAGTATGTACAACAAGCTGTCTCAGTCGTTGAACCTTTATCTCCTACTGACAACAGGCCAGCGGCGTTCATAGCCGACAGTTCCACTAAGTTAGGTACACGCCACGTAGCTTTTCCGTCACCGTCTTCAGAATAATTCGCACAAGGGTTAACAGTACTATAACCGTTTGCCCGAACAATCCGTCCCAACTGATAGGTACGAGAAAGGTAATTCTGCGCAACTACAATTCCTTCAAAAAACTTGTTTGCATCGGCATCCTCGTGGTGTCGATCCAAGCGGGTATTCGTACGTCCACGATAAAGGCCGTCTACTAAACGATCAGAAAATTTAAGGCCATAGTTTCCTACCTTTTCAAAAGAGGAAGAGCTTATGATATCAGTACCATCCTGTTGGGTTAAGGAGGAAATATCCTGTTGTCCTTCAACGTCAGCAGGCAGTAGACGGACACAGCGAATAGGAAGGATGTAATTAGAATTTCCACCGTAGGCCCCCTTTTCTACAGCCCAGAATACCCGCTTATTTGTTCCACTACTGGTAAAGTACAAAGCTCCCTGATTAATGTATGAATCGGGGTATTTACTATACACCATTGAACTTTTTGTGCCAAAGTACAGTTTCGCATCACCGAGCACACTTTCACCGATTCCCATGCGGATGTATTCGTTCAACGAGGCTAGGTACCAGCGCACCTCATTATCATCAATAGTTCCATTACCGTTCAAATCGCGATTGCGTGACAGACAGGCTGAGTAAGCACCACGATAGTCATAATAGTAGTTGAACGCATAGGCATCTTCACCCAGCTTGTGCAATGAATGCTCTGTGCTATTCGTTGTTTTCCAACCGTTATTGGCTGCAACGATGTAATTGCTCCATTTTTTTCGCGCATTACCGTAGCTGCTCAGACCCAGCAATTTCTTTTGGTTGCCGCGCCCATCGGAATCGTCAAGGGTGTAGGTCCCATCGTAGGGAGTACCCCAACTTGCAATTCCGTCAGTCAGAGGCGTCTCATTGTAGGTTTCGATACCGAAGCCATTGATACTCGCATTACGCGAATTGTAGATAGTTGTCATGGACAACTGCGAGATGTATGTGTACAGTTTGCTGTACGAACTGTTACCATCTGATGAGGTGTGCGTATCCATTGCGATAATCATTTCACGAGGAATCTTGTCAGTCAGCACGCTCCACACGTCCACCTTCATACCCGTCAGCGGATGGTGATAGTAGTAGTATTCGTTGACGAAAGCGGTGAAACGGGCTACGTAGTCGCCTCTGTCATTTTGGGTAACAGTTATACCGTCCTCGCCATGGGCACCGGTAGAAACCTGCTCATTATTATTGTAGATTTTCTTAACCACTTTACCCATCGCCACAACCACATCATACACATCCATCAGGTAATTATTATTATTGCCAATAGGGGAGCCGCCATACACATTTTTATTTATCAGGTCTGTCACATCATCCTTGCTCCAGTCCGATACGCCGGGATAGGATGCCAGTGTCTGATCACTCTGAGGCCAAAACTCCACCCACTTGTAGTCGATGCCTTTCGTGGGTTTGATACCCTCGCCAGCACCATCCAATACGTCTGACTTGGCCTGTGCGGGATCTTTACTGTTGTTCCTCACAGCATCTGCATAGATTTTGTAAGGACGTAGTGTGCCGCGCTTATCCTGTACAGTATAACCTTTGCTTCCGTCCGGGTCGGTCTCGATATAGTCCATAGCTTCAGAGCGAATGATGAGAATCAGCTCGTTGGCAATAGCGTTGTCTATATCCTCCTCAGTAGGATTGGAAGTATTCTGCAACGCCGTGTGCACGTTATTAGCAATTGACGTGAGGTTGTATTCCAGATATACCTGCTCGTAATGTGCATCGAGGTTATAAGTATAAGTGGTACCGGTGTAGTCAAACACCTGTCCTTCGGCTCCCGGCTGTTTTTCATCGTCAGTTAAGGCTTCCACAACGATATTATCCACACCCTCCACAGACACGTTATAAGTGTAGCTCACGTTACGCTTTACGGAAAAATCGCCAACAGAGCCCTCAGTACTGAAATCACCCAGATGGACAGTATATTCCACATTGGCAGTCACATCCTTTTGAGCGCCATCAACCTCGGCTGTTCCGCTGTAAGTGCCACTGATGACTACAAAGGTAGCGGTTTTCGGAGCATAGGTCCATTTCTTACCCAAGGGGTAACCCACCTCAGTAGTCGCAGTCCATTTATCACGTTTTTGATAATCATCCACAGAATTCACCGGATTGCAAATATTCTCCGGCATATAAAATCGGAAATAAGGAGCGCCCGTCTCAGAGGTCTGTACGGGAGATGAGGCAAAATGATTGAACTTTACTGACTCGGCAATGTTGCTGTCCTCCATGTTCGCCACATAGGCACTGGTCGGCACATTGTACACCTTATAGGAAGTAGGAGTGAACTTCCCGTTGCCGTTAATATTGAAAATCACTTCCGCCATCGTTCGTTTCATCTGTACGGCTATGGGAGAGTCGCTATTCCCCCACTGAGTCACATTTCCCTCCGTATCAAATACAAGATTTTCATTCCAACCCGATATCATCATCTGGTCACTTGCAGTGATAGTAATAGGAGTCGAAATTTCTCCATCTGAGTTTTGGTTGTAAGCCAGCGTTATAAGTTGGTACTTCAATTCATCAAAAGACAGGGTGGAAGCATCCAATTCGGTCACACTTTTTCCCCACCAGCTTGCTCCAGGATTACCCACAGCCAACAATTTTTTAGTGCCGGAAGTGGTTTGAAAGGTTACACTATAGCGAACATTATTACGATCAGACGGAGACGGTCCTTCCAATTTTAGGGTGCCATCCATAGTACTGACCGTGTTTTGATAGTTTCCGCCACCATCATAGATATAAAGTGTCAAGGCACTTAATTCCGAAAGATCACTACCCGCACGAGTGTTCACTGTCACATCAGAAGTTGCCTTTCCTGAGAGGTTCATGGTTACCGTAATAGGTACCCCTTCCACCACATTGTTATTTTTCACCAATTCATCGTCTATACAGCCTGCCAAAGTCCAAATAGCTAGCAAGCCAATAAATAGCGTATGTAGAATTCTTCTTGCATTCATATCATATCCTCCTTCATCATTTTATTCAAATGGTGGAACATTTATTGTTTTACTAATCCATTCATTGACCTGAACTTGAATTGTAGGATTAATATCAACATCCGCATTCAGTGTCACATTAATATCAAGCATCTTTCCACGAGGAATTTCCGTTATAAGTTGCTTATTATCATCGGAACCTGTTTGTAAAGGCAATGTTTGGTCTTTCTTCCAAAATGCAGTAAGCGTATAGCCCTCACTATTCTGATTCTCAAAGAAATAAGCATAAACGGTATTTTTGCCCGGAGTGCCATTGGTTTCGGCAGAAAAAACCATATTTCCAAGAGAAAGAGCTTTACCTGTATCGGTTGCTGTAACAGGCGTTGCACCAAATAATTTCGTAGAAGTTGTATTCACTCCCGAAAGGCTGATATCATTCACCGTTTGCTGATCAGTCGATGTATTTTCAATCGTCAGGCGAACCTTTGCTACGGCAAACTGAAGTGGAATTGTTACATCACCTGTAGCTTCTCCTACATTAATCTGTGCATGTGCAGTCTGAGGGATATAAGTTTTACCCAAATTCAATTTAGCAAGAGCATCCTCAGTAAGAGATATATTTTCCAATTGTTCCACCGTAATAGTAGCCCAATCGCTAGTATAGCCAACACCACTCTCATTTGCAATCGCATAAAAATCAAATAATTCCCCTCCCTTTTCAATTGTCAGCTCGCTAAAAGTAATGGTCTTACTTGTCTCGTTTTCCGCAATATCGTACTTCACATTATACAATATATCATTGTCACTTGCACGCGCCACAATCACCCGCAACGTCCTCATGTGTTCGTACATTTCGAGGGCTTCGGCGTCGGTGTCCGAACTGCCACTGATGGCTCGCGTCGTAAACGTCACCTGTACCGTTGCCTTCTCTTTCGCAGCGTAATCATCCTTGATGCAAGACACGGGAAGCAGGGCCAGCAGCAGAAGCAATCCGGCCAGTTGTACACTGTATTTCTTTGTCAGTTTCTTCATAATTCTATTCCTCCCTTCTACATTATTGCCAGTCTGGAATGACGTCTTCCACGTACCATTCCGGCAGCTTGATGGTTACACCCGTTTCTATAAATTCTATTCGGATGGGCAAATAGGCTTCCTGTTTGGTCACATCAATGTACTCCTTGTAGCGGTTCAGGTAGTTGAAAATGCTTCCACGAACCAGTTCCCGACCGTCGGAAGTACACAGCACCAACTCGTGTTCGCAATAGTCCGAATGGAGTTCGCCGTTGCAGTCCATACGGAACAGGGCGAGGTCGCTGGTGTGATAGATGCCAGTCTCCGAATCGTAGAACAGCTCGGGATAACAGGTGCCTTTTTCGTCCAGATTGATTTCATTGTTAAAAGAAGTCTGTGCGTTGGAGTTTTCGATACGCACATTCAGGGGCATTTCGCCGCGCGTCGCAGGAGCCGGCCAGCCCACAATTTCGATGTCCACATCTACGTGCGAGCTGTAGAGCGTCACCGTATCGTGGTACATCACATAGTTTCCATCGGGCATCACGAATTCCTGCTGCCCCATGTAGTTGTCGTCATGACTGGTTACCGGATCGGGAACTCCCCAATTCGGATCTTGAATATAGATTTCGTCAAAACTGGTCGATGACTCCAGATTGACAACTTGCGTATGGTCGTACGCATTGCCCACGGCTACTACCTTGTAACGTTTGCCGGGGGTCAGCTTGAAAGAAGGTACGGCTGAGAAGTTTTTCAGCTGGTCCTGGTTGTATGTACCCACTCCAAGTATATGTCCACCCTCGTCGAATACATAGAGTTGCACTTTATCCATGTATTGGTAGAGCACATCCTTGTCTCCATCTGCCAAATACTGGAAATAGATAGTCACATTATGACAATCTTCCAGCTCATCTTTGATACAACTGGTCACCAGGACAGGAACCAGCAGCAACATCCATACTATGTTCTTCCAATGTTTCATTGCAATAGTTTTTAGGATTGCCCTTAGAGGGCGGTTGTTTAGTTTCAGTTTTTTAAAGGCGATAACGCTCATGTCTCACCTTTCCTACAGGACTTTCTCCTGTAGTCAGTTTTATCAACCGGACGGCAGAGAAGGCCAACCGCCCGGTCGGATATCAGTTATTAAAAGTTCTTACGAAAGAAAAAGATTAGTCTGCCCACTCAGCATCGATAGTTTTAACCGTCCAAGTTGCTTCTTCTACCGTTACTTCCACACCATACAATGTATTACCACCTTCGTCACCGATGATGTTTTCATCGCTCAACTGAGCGCTTGTGATACGGTAAATATGTCCCGGTTCGAATTTGGTGATTTCACTGCCACCGTTTTCTGCTGTTTCCTTATATTTGGTAATCATGGCATAACGGGGTGCAGGAAGCGGAGAATCAGTATCTTTTGCCTCAGATTCACTAAAATAAATCTTGAATTTCGGAAGATTTTCAGCACCGTCGGCACCGAAGAAATAATAGGAATATGCTTCACCTGCTGTTTCCGGCCATACTGCATTCACACTCAGGAAATCGGTAGTAACGGCTGCATCTTTCCAGATTGCTTCGCTACCTGTACCATGCACGCCATCATAGCTGTAGTCTGTCGGAGTACCGGAAGCGCAAGAGAAGGCTCCATTTGCATAGGCCACACCGTTACCGGTTGCATACACATTATCCAGATAAACACCGGCGATGGTCAATGTATTGTAGGCACAATCGCCTTCAAGATGCGAACCAGTGATATGCTGAATACCGGAAACTTCCAGACGGGCTACCGGAATAGCCAACTGTACAGAAGCGGTATAAAGCTGGTAAACTTTAGAATTATCACTTCCATTAGCACCTGTCTCATAGTCTGAACCACCTTTATCACCCGGTGAAGCTGTTTCAGATGTCAAAGTAAAAGATGATGTTTCACCATAAGCCGGAATAGAGGCAGGAGCTACATCCTCAAAAACAGTAGGTGCATCGCTTGTATAAGAATTCTTACCGTTGTTCATCGTAACCGTTACCTTGGTCGGACTTTCTACGTTCCAGAACGTAACAGAATTCTGAGCAGCTAACTCTTGTTCAGTCAACGTAATCGAACCTCCACCTGTAGTTGCCGCCAAAGTAATTGTAACAGGACCTGTCACCGTAACACTATTATCTGTTGTTCCTGTCTCAACAGACCTCGTCATTGCAGGGCTTACGATGTTGATGGTTACCGCACCGGTACCTTCCGGCAACTGGTTACTCAATTCTTCCTCATTGTTACATGCCGCAAAAGCCAGTCCGGCCAATCCGAGCATAAAAAACTTGTTCATTTTCATAATCACAAATTTTGGTTAATAAATCTCTATTGTTTAATCTCTCTGTTTTCTCAAGTTTATTCGCTGAACAGCGCTTTGGCCTCCTGCAGCTGTTTCAGGTTACCGCCAGCATCGCCGTAACCGGCTTCGACCGCCCGGGCAAAGGTCTCCTCCGCCTTGTCGGCTTGTCCGCTCTTCCAGTAGGCCACGCCCAGCAGGTTGAGCGACGCGCCGTCCCGTGCATTCTTCAGCAGGTCGATGGCTTCGGCATAATGTTCCGTCTCCACCGCGGCCAGGGCGGCGTTGTTGCGGGCAGCCAGGTTGTCGGGATAGGTGCGTACCGCCACATCCAACGCCTTGCGGTAGCCGTCGGAGTTACGCCCGTAGCTGTCGGCCACACGCTGTATCTCCGCCACGCTCAACAGGTCGGGACGGGTCTTCAGCATTTCCTTGGCTTCCTCCAAGTCGAAACTGCGCACGTTGTACTCGATGCGGTATTCGTTGCGACGCAACGGGGCATAAAGCTCGTCGATCAGGTAACGGTAGTCGTCGGACGAAAGCTGCTGACGGATTTTCCACTCGCAGGCATCAATGTTATCATTACATTGGGCAATGGCCTCCTGTACCTTCGCACGGGCCGGCCAACCCTCGGCTTGCGCTACCTGAGCCACAAAACCGTCCCAGTCTTCACCCTTCCAGGCCACGTGCCAGAGGTCCTTCTTCAGTTCGGGATTTTGTTTCTGCACGTAAGCGGCAAATGTCTCTGCACGCTGCTGGGAGAGGCGCAGGTTATAGGCTATCGTACCTTCGGGAGACGCATAACCGGTGACGTAGACGCCCGTTACGGTCAGGTTCAGGTTCTGCTTCACCGTTTCGATCGAATGCTGTACGCTATCCAGTTCGGCACGGTTCTTACGGAAGTTCGGCAATACGTTATAGCCGTTTACCGGGTATTCCAGGCGAGCCATCTTCACTTCCGAACGCCGCTTCACTTCTTCTTCCTCGGGCTGGACGAACGGAGAAACCGCAAGCACCGGATCCTGATAGGGCAGGATGCCGCCTGTGGTCAGCATCTCATCGCCTTCGGAACACTCGGCACAGCCCGTGACATAGCCACGCAGCTCCAAGCGTCCGTTCACCATCCAGCGGTTGAAAGGTACCTCGGTAGTATAATCTACCGTCTGCGGCTTTCCATTCTGACGCTTTATGCGCACAAGACCCTCTTCTTCTGATATAGCGCCTAAAGCGATCTTACGTTCAATCACCTTATTGCGAACTTTGCCTTCCAGCACCACCGGCTTCAGCTCCATCTGCTGACTACCATCGGCCGATACCAAAACCGGCACCAGCCGCAAGGTCTGCTGACGATTCAGTTCCACAGCGTCCAACCGGATGTCGACACTCACCCGAACACTACGCCCGACCTTCTCCACCTTACTATTTTCCAGCGTCAGGCTTTCCAGGTAATGCGTCTGCCCCAGAACAGCCATCGGACATGCCGCCAACATCCATGCAAAGAATATCATCATCTTTTTCATATTCTTCCTCCTTCCCTTATTTAATAATGTATATCAGAGAAACAGCAGCCTTGGTGACACCCAGGTAGTTCTTTTTGCCGCTATCTTTCCATTCACCGCATTCAGGGCACTCGTACTTGTCGTAATGAGCACGTATATAGCCGACGCCAATGGCAGCCTCGATGCTCCAACGTTTACCCAACAGCCACTGGTAACCATAGACCAGACCGGCGCCAGCATACCAACCTTCGTAGCGGTAGTTTTCCAGGTTCTTCCAGAGTCCGAACGGCAGTTTGATACCGCCCCAGTTGTACTGACCGCCCAGCAGATGGGCACCTACGAAATGACCGTTGAACTTCTCGCACAGCCAATAACGGGCCTCCGGTTGCGCCATCCAGTGTTTCCATTTCTTGTTCTCACTGAAGGTCCAACCGTTATAATTGGCCGATAAATCCAACGTCCATTTGGGTGACAAACCGATTTCTGTTCCTAAATTGATGGTAGACGAAGCATCATAAAGCAGGTTGGTCTTGACTGCTATATTCTGTGCCGATAAAGAAACACCTACCAACAGAAAAAGTACGCAAATGATCTTTCTCATGTCCCGTATGTTTTAGTAAGAATGTATGTTTTTCAATCTGTATTCTGTATTTTTCCCCACTTCCATTACTTTGTAGGTAACGGACAAGACAGAACTAAACTATTCAGAAATAAGGAAAAAAGGACAAGAAAGAGCTTCTGCCTTGAATCGGCAGACTAATCCATGCTCCTTTATTCACACTGGCAGGAAGGAACAGTATAAACATCTGTTCACGTTTCGGTTGCCGGTAGGATAACTGTTTGATTTTAAATTTGCATTATGGTATAAACTTCACTACTTTTTGATAATATTTTCTTTTTATGTTATTGAATAATTAAATCATTTTTATTAATTTTGTCTCATCGAACTAATTCCGTTACCTACAAAGTAACAGGCTTCTCCGTACACCGAGCATCATTCATAGTACACTAATAATCAAATAATTATACCTACTTAACATCAAACACATACGAAAGTATTCCCCGGTTCATGGCATGAATCCGGTCGTCGGTATGTCGCTGGAAGTAAGTTTCCGTTACTTTTACCGAGGAATGCCCCATGGCATTCGAAATCAGTTCCTGCTGATAGTCGCGGAAATTGGCAAGGGTAGCCCAACTGTGGCGGGCGCTGTAACTGCTCAACGAAGTTTTTTGACCCAATACTGAGGAAAGCTTTCTCAAATCAAGATTGAACCGACGCAAGGCATGCTGATACTGCCGGTATTCATTGACACCCGGATAGCGGATAAAGGAAAAAAGATAAGGAGATTCCTCATCGGTACTCTGCAATGCCCGAATCAGCTTCCTGGCCTCCGGCTCTATGCGTACCGTGAGCCACGCGCCTGTCTTCCGGCGGCGGTAGGTCAGGATATCCCCCTCCAGGTCACACCGGCGCAAATAGGCAATGTCTACAAACGGAATTCCCCGCAGCATAAACAACAGCAGGAAAAGCTTTCTTGCCTTCTCCAATCCGGTATGTTCCGGCAGCGGCTTCTGCAGGCGACGTAAGAGTCCGGCATCGATTGCCCGCTTCACCGTTACCCGTGTACCGGTATATACGCCGTGAAACAGGCGGAACCGTGCCGGAGCCAGCCCCTCGTCTACCGCCCGGAAATAGACGGCACGGAGCATCCGCATATAAGTAGAAATGCTGTTCCACTGAAGCTGCCGGGACAGCAGATAATTCTGGAAAGCTTTCAGCCACGAGGGAGTCAGTTCCGCAAACGGCAACGGACGGCCTCCCATAAAGTCAAGAACGCGGTTATAGGTGCTCTGATACACATGAGCCGTACCCGGACGTCCTTCCTTCATAAAACCGGTAATGACCCGCTTCATGAAATCCATCAGGTTTTTCTTTTTCTTCATACATTCATTGTTTTAGGATAAATAACCAAAATTCAATACCGGCTATATACCGATACATGACACGATATACAAACTTCGCAAAATTCATGGTATACCTTTAACTATATCCATCGGAAACTCCCAAAAATATCTTCCCGAACAGCCGGTAATTCCCCCATCAAACAGACAAAAACAAGCGGAAATAGTTCGTCCAATATGCCGGAATCAAGTAGAAAACAATTCAAAAAAACGAAGTTTTTAAAGGGGCATCGGGTATCCAAGCTTTATTTTCTTCTATAAATCAACCTTTTAACCTCTTTTTTAGGCTTTACTGATAGTTTCATTCAAAGAAATGATTATTTTTGTCCCGATAACTAAAACTAGAAAACAATGAAAAAAGTATTATCAACTTTATTGCTGGTAGTCTGCTGTTGGCTGGCTATACCGGCGCAGGCTCAAATACATTTCGGTGTAAAGGGCGGTCTGGACGTATCCAAGCTAAGCTGTTCTACCGATATGTTCAAAGGAGATAACCGCACCGGTTTCTTTATCGGTCCGATGATGGAATTCACCGTTCCTGTACTTGGAATCGGAATTGACGCGGCAGCCTTGTATGCGCAGTCAGGTCTGAAAGCCGAAAGTAAAGACGGACTGGAATCAGAAACAGAGACCTTGAAATCCATTGAAGTCCCCATCAACCTGAAGTGGACCATCGGACTTGGAAGTACTCTGGGTGTATATCTGGCAGCCGGTCCGCAATTCGGTTTTAATCTGGATGATAAACTGTGGGATAATATAGAAGCCAAGAAATGCGCGGTCAGCGTAAACGTAGGTGCCGGTCTGAAACTTATCCAGCACCTGCAGATTGGAGTCAACTACAACATTGGAGCCAGTAAACTGGCTAATATCGGAGATGAAAATTTCGAAGCCAATATCCGCAAGAACTCCTGGCAGGTTTCACTGGCTTACATCTTCTGACAATATCTTTACTAACTGATAAACATGCAGAATCCCGGTTCCCACCTAACTTCAGGAACCGGGATTTTTTATCCTAAAAAACGTACTCACGTTTTGATTGAAACGAACGCACATCTTGATTAAAACGAACGGATGTCTTGATTGAAACGAACGGATGTCTTGATTGAAACGAACGGATGTCTTGATTGAAACGAACGGATGTTTATTGATACTTTCTATTTCTTGTACTTCTTGCACAAAGCGAAAATCTTCTGTATGTTGTTTTTTATCAGCTTCATAAACGAACTTGCTTATAATGCAAAGATAGTAAAATATGCTATTATCATGCTATTTATATTATCCAACAGATAAAGTCTGGCGAGGTTAGTAAGGTCCAATTCAAAGAGCGACTCCTTGATTACTATGACATTGGTTGCGAACTGGTGGCGTTCAGCAATGCACGTGGTGGTACATTGGTTATTGGCGTGAAGGACAAAACCGGCAGTGTTAATCCTTTGTCGTATCTGGAAGTACAGGAAACCACTAACAGGCTTGGCAATATCGCATCAGAGAATGTTATTCCTGCCATCCTTGTTGATGTGGAAACAATTCCCGTGGATGGTGGAAGTCTTGTTGTAGCTCATATTAAAGAAGGACTGAATAAACCCTACCACGACAATCGTGGTATTGTATGGGTGAAAAACGGTGCCGATAAGCGCAAGGTGTTCGATAATGCCGAACTTGCCGAGATGATGACCGACTGCGGCAGTTTCTCGCCAGATGAAGCAGGAGTTCGGGATGCTTCGATTAAGGATTTGGACGAGAGTACCATCAAAACCTTTTTAGGAAATAGGTTCGAAAAAGCACTTGTAAGAAAAGGATTGGTGGGCGACGCATTCCGTGAAGCCTCTTTAAATACAGTCTGTTCTGCTATCGCTAGTGGGCACGATGGGGAGAAGCTGCTGCGTAACCTACGTTTCATCCGTCCCGATGGAAAAATCACAGTGGCTGCAATGTTGCTGTTTGGCAAGTACACTCAGCGTTGGCTTCCTGCAATGACAGCAAAGTGCATTTGCTTTGTGGGAAACAATCTTGGAGGTACACAATTTCGTGATAAGGTGAACGATTCCGACATTGAAGGAAATCTGCTTCATCAGTTTGAGACTATTATGGATTTCTTCACCCGGAACTTGCGCCATATACAAGTTGGGAAAGAGTTTAACTCGCAAGGAGTATTGGAGATTCCATACATCAGCCTTGTTGAGTTCACCGTAAATGCTTTGGTACATCGCTCGCTGAATGTGACTGCTCCTATCCGTATATTCATCTTTGATGATAGGGTAGAGATACACAGCCCCGGAATTCTCCCTAATGGGCTTAGCGTGGATGATATTGTTGTAGGTACATCCATGCCACGCAATATGTTCCTCTTCACAAATGCCATCCATTTGCTCCCCTACACAGGAGCAGGTAGTGGTATGCTTCGTGCCTTATCCGAGGATATGAAAGTTTCGTTCATTAACAATGACAGAACTAACGAGTTTGTAATTACTATAAATAGACCGGAAGGTAACCAAGTCAATGGCAAATTAGACATTAAACTTAGACACTCTGACACCGACTTAGGCACCAACTCTGACACCTTCAATGCCGACTCTGACACTAAGCCTAGACACTCTGACACTGACTTAGATTCCGACTCTGACACTTTCAATGCTGACTCTGACACTAAACGTCCTAAAATAACAAACAAACAGAGGGATATAATAAATTTCTGTAGTGTACCACGTAGCAGCAAAGAAATCCTTGAGAGGGCTGGTGTGACATACCATAGCAAGAATATTCAGACATACATCATGTCACTTATCGAGGCTGGCTATCTCGAAATGACCAATCCAGAGCACCCCAATGCCAGTAATCAAAAATATAGGAGAAGTAAAAAATGAACTCACATATATTCACCAGCAATAACAGCAACACACTAATAGGCGAATCTGAAAGAGTTCTTGATTTCATTACACAAAGCCAATCTGTACAATAATCTCTAAAAACACAACGATATGGAATACGGAATAGTTTATCTTCTGACAAACCCTGTGATGCCAGGACTTGTAAAAATAGGCATGACCACACAGGAAGACATTGATAAACGGATGAAGGAACTTTATACCACGGGAGTGCCCGTTCCGTTTGAGTGTAAGTTTGCGTGCAAGGTCAAGAAAAGTGATTGCCTCAAAATTGAAAAAGCCCTTCATAAAGCCTTTGACCCTCAGCGCATCAATCAAAACCGTGAATTCTTCCGTATCAACGTGGAGCAAGCACAGGCCATCCTCGAACTTTTCCATCATGAAGACGTGACGGAAGAAGTGACGGATGAGATACAGAACGACCTCACCGAAGAGGACAAAGCTGCCAGCACAAAAGCAAAAGCCAAACGTCCACCGCTCAACTTCTACGAGATGGGGTTGCAGAAAGGCGATGTTCTCATCTGGAAAGATGACCCGTCAATTTCTGTCACCATTCTTTCAGAGCGCAAAGTGTGTTATCAAGGAGAAGAAACTTCTATTAGTGCGCTTTCTGCTAAGTTAAAAGGCTACAAGGTCAAACATATACAGCCCACACCTCACTGGCTTTTCAACGACCGTCTTTTAAGTGAAATTTATGACGAAACGTATCCATTTGAAGAGTGAAAGCATACTCTAGAGTATGCCAAGAGCAGAAGAGAAGAAAATAAAAAAGGATACATCGGTCGATTTCATGCGCGCGTATGAAATCTACGCCATGCGTTGGGCCATTGAAGTCTTCTTTGCCGACAGCAAACGTCTGCTTGGACTGTCCGATTGCTCCGCACGGGACTTCACAACTCAACTGGCACATGTTTCACTGGCCATGATACGGTATAACTTATTGGCCTCACTGAAAAGGAGTCTGGATTACGAAACCATAGGAGGACTTTTCAAGGATGCGTATGCAGGAGTGTACGAACTGACTGTTGTAGAGAAAATATGGCTGATAATTGTAGAGGTGGTGGGTATAGTTGCAGAACTCACTGGAGCAGATGAGGACACTCTGATGCGTCAGCTTATCGAGAACGACAAGAGGCTGGCAGCACTACAGGCCTATGCACAAACTGCCTAAAATCTAAATCCGAAACTTGAGTATAAACTACTTGCAAGAGCAATAGCAGAAGTCATAAAAAGCCAAAAAGAAAAGCGCTAACTGCCTAATTTTGTGCAATTAACGCTTGATTTTCAAAGTGGACCAGCCTGGGCTTGAACCAGGGACCTCCAGATTATGAGTCTGTTGCTCTAACCAACTGAGCTACAAGTCCTTTGCACATCATTGCTAACAGGTTAATGAACTCTATTCGGAATGAATTAGTCAACAATCAGTCAACATTCGTTCTTAATGCAAAGATAGGTATTCTTGCAGGTTTATACAATGATTATGGCTTATTGTTTGGTGGCTACATTTATTTTTCCTCTATATCAAGATAGAATAAGTTTATTGATAGGATATTTATTCCAATGAGTGAATTTCGTCTTTATATCAGTATTCCTGTTTTGAGAATATCCGCATATAGAGGATTATTGGTGTCTTCTGTAAGTAGAACAGGCTCTATAAGATTGCTTATCTTACGTTTCAGCTTCCACAATAAAGGAGTATCTTCAAAATAATCATCGCTCATACGTTCTACCACAACAGCAATATCAATGTCGCTGTCTTCTGTATGGTTGCCTTTGCTGTATGAACCATAAAGGTAAAGAGCCTTTAAAGGCAACCGTTCTGCGACTGCCGCTTTATAGCGTTGTGCCAATTTTATAGCTTGCTCTTTATCCATATTCTTAACTTATCAGTTTGTTCAATCAGTTTCTTGCAACGGTCGGCGGTCAGACTTTTCATCAATCGCTCCTTATATGAGGGGTAACGTGCTTCTATGTTCAATGGTTCAAGTTCGTCTATGAAGTCAGTCTGTTCTTCTGACATGTCCTTATCCAAACCGCTTTTTTCCGCAAGTCTTGATAAACTATGAATTTTCAAAGGTGGTTCTTCCAACACATTACTCCAATATGCTTTCAGAATCTTCTCTATGGTTTGGTGACACATGAAAGCCACATAAAGGTAACGCTTGGTTTCAAGCATAGCCTTTGCCGTGTCAAAATCATAGTCTGACATCTCAATCCAATATGTTACTTTGTCATTCATTGAACTTTAATGTTGTATTAAATGCAAATATATAGAATTTCTGTAAGAAACTATCATTTGATATTGAAAAACAGACTTATAATGTTGTCATGTATGCAATATTATAGGTGGTACTTTTTTCTTCCCTTTGTTCGTCTATGTTCTCCGACCGTTCTGCTGACGGGCAGGACAGCGAGGGCAATGCCGACCATCCCCGGTATCATAGACAGTGGAGATGTGATGCCTGACGGGAACCACACAGAGAGCCATAATGAGCCCAAGACGGCACGATTGACGGTGCAGACAATACCGATACAGGCACGGAAGATTGACGGGACGCAGAGGGCGGATTTCAGTGGTACTCCGTTGTCGTGGCGTGAATGAATGGGCTTGCCCATGTATAGCCCACTATAACTTCTCCGCTTCGCTCCAAAGTTGTGGGCTCTCCCGAGGGGCTGGGCGTTGCCCCGTCCCACTTAGGACGCTGCCCTAAGAACCCGGCAAGGGCTTTCAGCCCTGTGCAACCCGACCAAAGAGTGACCCCTCTTTGGAAACTCCGCTTAGTGGCTTCCACCCCTAAGAACCCGGAGCAGGAAGTGACCCTCTCCCTGCACCCTCCGATTAAGGCTCTGCCCTAATAACCCGAAGTGAAACCCCAAATACAGACAAGCATATGGCACAGAAGACATCCATCAACATCAAGCCGTGCAACATCGGCAGCAGCGAAGCGCACAACAGGCGGACAGCAGAATATCTTGCCAATATCCGCAAGGAGAAGTTTTATATCCGCACTGACCTTATGGCGAGAAATGAAATGTGGGTATCATCACAATTAGGCGATACCTCACTGACCGACTACTACAATCAGATAGCCGCAATGGTCAAGGAAAAGACAGGCCGTGCGATGCAGACTAAAGACCGTGAACGGGTGAACAAAAAGACTGGCAAGGTGACCATTGTCCGTGGCAGCACTCCGCTCAAGGAGGGCGTGGTGGTAATCAAGGAAGATACCACGATGGAGCAGTTGCAGAAGTTCTGCAAGGTGTGTAACGAGCGTTGGGGTGTCACAGCCCTGCAAGTGTTCATCCACCGTGACGAGGGGCATTACGGAATACCCGGCGACAAAGCCACATGGAAGCCCAACCTGCACGCCCACATAGTATGGGATTGGATGAACCACGAAACGGGCAAGTCCTGCAAGCTGGACGAGAAAGCCATGAGCGAGATGCAGACGGTTTTGGCTGAGTGCTTGGAAATGGAAAGGGGCATCTCAAAGGAGGTTACAGGCAAGAAGCATTTGGAACGGAACGACTTCATCCTTGCCAAGCAGAAGCAGAAAGCGGAACAAGCCAAAGCCGAAAAAGAAGCAGCCCTTGCCGCCAAGGAGGAAGCCGAAGCTAAACTTATGTTTGTGGAGGGCGAGAACAAGGCGAGAGAGCGGTACCGCCTTTCCCTCGACAGTGAGATTGCCGAAAAGGAGAAACAGCTAAAAGATGAGCGCAAGGCGAAAGTGGACAGCATTTTGGATAGCGTTGGTAGCCTTGTCGGTGTTGGCAAGTCCGCGGCGGTCGAAAAGGAAAACGCCAAGCTGAAAGCCGAGAACGAGCGCATGAAGAAAGCCTTTACCAAAGCTGTAAAGGACAAGGCGGAGGAACGGGCAAAGGCATTGACCGCCGAAAAACTGAAAGCCGAAGCGGAACGTGACAGGGCTTTGGCGCAGAACCGTTCACTTGCCATTGAAAGGGACAAGGCGGTACGGCAGCTTCAGGAGCACAAGGACGGCGAGCGGCAGCGTATCAGCCAAGCGGTGGGCCAAGCCACGGCGGAGAAAGACAAGACCATCCGCTTGTTGCAGAGTACGCTGAAAGCGAGCAGGCATATTCTGAACATGCTTGCCGATATTCTTTACAAGGCAAGCGAGGTATTCAAGCGTGCCGTTGATGCGATAATCCATTTCGGCACGGATAAGTATAAGTCTGTCTTTGCTCCATCCGAAGCCGCCGACATCAAGAGCGTGATGCTGGACTATGGTGAAACAACCGAACAGCAGAATGCGGTCGGCGCATGGCTTTGTGATTATTCGGAGAGCAGACAGTCATTTGACAAAATAAAACATCGCCATACACTCAAGGAGGTTGGTGATGTGGCGGAGGGAAAGTATGATTGGAAAATTGAAAATAGTCGAAATGGTGGAATCTATTTGTAATATCAGTTTTTGAAACTTCTTTTTGGGGAAAACATCTTTAGCACGAGTAAAGGGACGCAAGGCTACCGTTACAATGAGTTTCAATGTTCAATTGCAAATGAGCAACAAGGTTCCAAAGCTTGTCAGACATATCGCACTGGAATTTTCAAAAGAGAATGGGTCATGCTTAGATAGCCGTGCCATGACAAAGGTTGTACTCAAATATATGAAAAAGAAGGACTTGCCTGACATGTAATTTTTCATCATAAATCATTTCAACAAGTAGTATCCGTATGTACATGTCGCTTTTAACAGCATCGGTAATGACGACTGAACTATCACGGATAAACACAAGCGGTTGCGCAGTGTTCGTATGTGCCAGGAACTGACATTGAAACGCAGTCTGCACATGGCTGATGCCAAGGAAGACGTTAAGCGCAACTGTTTGAAAGAACTATATAGGCAAAGTACAAACATTGCGACATACTCAAAAACAGTTGGCTGCAAGTGTAGCAACTGGAACTTACTTATCGCCAATCTTCACCGTTAAGGCATAAAATACGGACAGATAAAGTGCTGGGTGTTGTATTCTCCATGAACGGCAGCCACTTCAACAGTTCCAAAGTGAATAGGTGTTTCGGCTACTCCAAGATTGATGTAGCTTACAACACAACAGGAATAAAAAACGAGTTTGTATGCAGCTGGAATTACGAAATGAGCACGCCAAATGTTACAATCCATTACATTGTACAGGGAGAACTTTTTTAATGCTCCATAGGGATTGCTCTGTGGAAATGATTCACACTATAATGCAGCTGTAGCAGAAGATGATCAGGAAATAGCGGAGATGCTGCACAGGAAGAAGCAGAAAAAAGGCTAAATTTGTAAGGTCGTATACTATGATTCAATATGAAAGTTGAAATAATTCACCTAAATAGAGTGGATTGCCACGTTTTTTTGTAATATTGTACTTGATTTGATAACAAAATTCAATGAGTTATGAAAAAAATTGGGTATATACATCGTTATGACAATAATGAGGAAAAAGGTATCTTGGTATATGGTTATAATAAAGGACCTTTTTGGAATTCTCCTGCACCGATTTTGTTTTCAAAACCTCAGTGTAAAACATCTGTAAAAACAGGTGTTCTTGTTTACTTTGAGATTGATGAAGACGGAACAGTTCGGGATATCGAATATGCTTCAATTTTCAATTTTGATAAAGAACTATTGCTTTCTTATGCATCCGTGTATGATACGAAGGCCTGGAATGAATGTGACAAAGAAACCCATATTCGTTATCAGAATATAATTGAACAAGAAGACTTCTTTTCGCATAAAGAAAAGATTTCACTACATAAAGAAGAAGATGTAGCTTGTGTGGAAAATGCTGAATTTGATGATGTAACAAATGAACACGGGGATGAATCAGGTAAAGTTTTTGATAGGGAGGCGTATGATTTTGATGAGGAGTTAGGAGTACTTGATTGGGATCTTTACGAAGACGAGGATGAATCAGATGAAGATTTTGATGAAGTGCTAGCTGTAATTGATAGGGATGAGATTGCTTTAGATGATGATCAAACAGTTATTATTGACATATTAAATCCATCGCTGTGGATACCGTTAATCCCAAAATCGCGAAAGAACTATTATGGCAAAAACGAAAGTGAGGTTGAAAATTTATTTGAGATACTCGTAGCCAAAAGAAGAAGAAGTCACGAAGAATATTTAAGTAAATGTAGGCGATCAAAATGTGAGTTGCAGACTTTAAGTATAGGTATGCAAAGAGTATCATATCCCGAATTGTTTCAAGATGATTGTGTATCTCCAGCCTGGACAAGACTATTAAGCAGATTATCATTTACAGAAATAAAAAATATATATTGTTCTTATCCTTTATTGCAGCCTGTATTGCCAGAGGCTTTTTGTGAAGAATATCTTGATATTCTTAGTGAAGATTATGGATTCCCTTCTGTTGCTATTGCGGAAAAATATCTCAGAAATGCCATACGTAACATTCATACATCTACTGAATACAATTATTACAAACAAAAGCTCCATACAATCAAAAATTGCATAGCTAGGCATTTGCCAGATGAAGGGGTACCATTTTGTGCCATAGAACGTAAAAAACTTGGCAATATTGCAATTTCGCTTGGTATAAAACAAAAGACAGTTATCAATTATGTACAAAATCAAATATCTGAAGCAAACCCAGAGTTACCCTTAGAATTAAAGAATTCTTTAAATGTCAATAAGGATTTGCTGTTACAGATAGGTGAGTTTTATGATTTCGTTAGAGAAATACCTAAAAAGATAGCAAGATCGATAGCAAAATCATTCTCTCTTGATTTTAGATTAAAAGAGCTTAAAGAGGAGTATCAGAAGATTCCAGATATGGCACATATTTTCCTTGATTCATATTTAAGGACAACTTTAAACAATTATCTGGTTAACTCCTTAAGGCGTGGCGAACTGTCACCATATGATCTTCACATATCATTAAAAGAATTATCAAAATGGATCGATAGTTCATTTTTAAATACACATTTGGGCTTAATAGAATCTATCTTTTCTAAAACTAATAACGTATCTGATTTGAAGGATGCTTTTAAATATAAATATATTCAAGAAAAAGATTTTATACAAAGATACTATGAATTATCGTTAGAACGGTCTGATGAGAAATGTCTAGATGACTTATATGATTGTTGGAAATACCGTTTACCAGAAGATATTCAATTGTATATTTTAAGAAGGATTCTAAGCCATTATGATTTGCAATTCACATATTGTTACGGGGATAAAGATTATGACTTTCCTGGTTGTATGAAGGTACATTCTTTGAATGATTTCTTAAGATGGATGAATGAAAATACCTTTGATAATGAGCAAGAATCTGATCGTCCTATTTCAAAAAAAGTTTCAGAGCAAATACAAAAAGATGTCTTGTCTTCTTTATCTGAAGAACAAAGTTGGTATCTTTTTGAAAAAAATATTCTATCTGTATTAAATATTAGTTGTATTAAAAAACTATTATTGGAAGCTTATTCAGAATTTAGACTTAAAGAAAAATATTTTGAGAAAGATTGTTTTCAAGAACAGATGTCTATAGATGTTATAAACGAGCAAGATACTCAATTAATCAAACTTATTATAGATAAATTAAATCCCAAGTATCAATTATATGTCGAAAAAAGAATTGATGGATTTGGTAAATTATATTTGTGGTCTTTGAATCCTACAGAAAAAATTGATTGGAATTGCATGAATCTCTATTTTGCAGAACTTCCTGAAGATTCTCAAATAAAAGCATTTAAGTACCTATTTTTCAACCAACTGGAACATACAGGGTACGACACTGAGATTTTTCTAAATAATCTATTGGAAATGTTACTACAAAGTACAATAGAACTTAAAAAAAGGACAGGGAACTTATGCCCAAATTCGAATATGAATAAAGTGTTTACCCCCGGCAAATCAGTCTCAGCCTTAGTATTGTTAGTTCAAATTTTGCAGACGAAATTGAAAGATGTGAAAAGCCCTATAAAATGGAATGAATTAGAACCTACAATTGCCAAATTATCTGGTAATTGTATACATGTATTTTCCAAATTGATAAATTTCTTTGTGAAATGTCCAGGATGGCTACTTATATCTTCAACCGTAAGAAGTGATACTGAATATTATGCAAGAAATGGATTTGTCACTAAAATCAACGCAGACAATGTTCACGAATGTGTATATAAAGTTTGTTTTTATGAATCACCTATAGATGTTAATAATTACGAGGTTGATTATCTTGATGACAGCTACATTGAAGAAGTAGAGAATACGCTAAAGAAAAACTTTAATTGCAAATATGATAATGGAGGATATATAATTTCTTCTAAGGATGAAATCAGACTAAAAGAATTCATCTGCAGATATTCTATTGATGATGAGTGCAATCTAATGAATAGTGCATTAAAACAAGATAATGAAATCCCAATATACTCAAATTATTCAACTCATCATAAGAATAATGAACTATCTATTTGTAATTGTAGCCAATTTAAGGAAGTAGATCCCAAATTGGGGCTTCCTTTTTGTTGGTGTAAAAAATCGCCTTGCACTCAGAAAGTATTCCTTCAGCCCAATAGTAAATGGGAGAATTTCAAATTTATTGATTTGCTGTGGGTCATATTAAGAGAAAAAACAGAATTAGAACAAATCTGGTGTATATATTCTGAAGTTTCATCTTTTATAAACTACCTTATTAAAAATTACAAAGTCTCACTTGTAGATGCGGAAAGTAAACCACTCCAAAAAGATGAGGAAATAGGAGAATGGACAAAAGATATGTCTATATTTCATGATGAATCTTTCGATGATGAATCTTTCGATGATGACTATGAGGATGATGAATGGGATGATGACTATGAAGACTCTTTCTCCGAAAGGAATACTTATAATCGTTATAATGGCTCTTGGGCGCAAGATGTAGAAGGATATAGTGATGATGATATAGATACAATATTTGATGGTGAACCAGATGCTTATTGGAATATTGATTAATACTCACATTTCTTTTCCAATCGTTATTCTTGGCATAAGAATTTCTCCATTTGATTAGCTATCTCAATTTTTGCACTCATTGCTACATTGGTATAAATCTAGTGCTTTTGAAATAGGAGATTTCATAAAATCGTATGCACTCATATGAAATCAGAAGGTCACCGTGAGTACATACTTTGTACTTGAAAAGGTCACCTGAAGGTCACCAATAAAAGAAAAAGCACCTACAAAATCTTTGTAAGTGCTTGATTATTAAAGTGGACCAGCCTGGGCTTGAACCAGGGACCTCCAGATTATGAGTCTGTTGCTCTAACCAACTGAGCTACAAGTCCGATGTTACAATCCTGTAACGAAATGTGATGCAAAAGTAAAGGTTTTACCTGTAATCTGCAAAAAAAACAGCAAAAAAATGAAGAAAAAAACGTTTTTCGCCTTACTCTTAAGATTTAAGTTGTATTTTTGCGACACAAGTTCTTAAACCAATTGTAAACAATATGTCACAAACCAATCCAGAGCCTAAACTGACCGGACTGACCGACCAGGAAGTGCTGTCGAGCCGCGAAAAGTACGGTGTCAATCTTTTGACTCCTCCCAAACGCCCCTCCATGTGGAAACTCTACCTCGAAAAGTTCCAGGACCCCGTTATCCGTGTCCTGCTGGTAGCTGCCTTTTTCTCCCTGATTATCTCAATCATCGAAAACGAATACGCCGAAACCATCGGTATCTTCTTCGCCATCTTTCTGGCAACCGGTATCGGCTTCTATTTTGAATACGATGCCAACAAGAAGTTCGACCTGCTGAATGCGGTGGGCGAAGAAACTCCTGTAACGGTCATCCGCAACGGAAAGATACACGAAATTCCCCGGAAAGACATCGTTGTGGGCGACATCGTCATTCTGAATACGGGTGAGGAAGTCCCTGCCGACGGAACACTGCTGGAAGCGGTTTCCCTGCAAATCAACGAATCGAGCCTGACCGGAGAGCTGATGGTCAACAAGACAGTGGATGAAGCTCACTTCGACGAAGAAGCCACTTACCCGTCGAATACCGTCATGAGAGGAACAACGGTAACCGACGGACACGGTATCATGCGTGTGGATAAGGTGGGCGATGCCACTGAAATCGGAAAAGTGGCCCGCCAGGCAACCGAACAGAGCGAAGAACAGACTCCGCTGAATATCCAGCTCACCAAACTGGCAAACCTTATCGGGAAAGCTGGATTCACTATTGCTGCCCTGACTTTCATCATCTTTACCAGCAAGGATTTGTATGCCTATTTCACCTCCGGAGCATATACCGGCGACTGGCATTCGTGGCTGGAAATAGCCCGCATCGTATTGAAATACTTCATGATGGCCGTTACCCTGATTGTAGTGGCCGTACCGGAAGGACTGCCGATGAGTGTAACCCTGAGTCTGGCTCTGAATATGCGCCGCATGCTAAAAACCAACAATCTGGTTCGGAAAATGCACGCCTGCGAAACCATGGGGGCCATCACTGTTATCTGTACCGATAAAACCGGGACATTGACCCAGAACCTGATGCAGGTATACGAAGCACAGGTAGACAACAGTCAGCCAGACCTGATAGCAGAAGGAATCGCAGTAAACTCTACTGCCTTTCTGGAAGAGAAAGCAGCGGGAGAAAAGCCTTCGGGTGTAGGTAACCCTACCGAAATCGCCTTGCTGTTGTGGCTGAACGGCCAGGGAAAAGACTACATGTCTTTACGTACCCAGGCCAAAGTCGTCAATCAGCTTACCTTCTCGACCGAACGGAAATACATGGCTACCCTGGTTGATTCACCTGTCCGGCAGAAACGTATCCTTTATATAAAGGGAGCACCGGAAATCGTGATGAGCAAATGTAGCCTACCGGCAGACGCCATTGCCCGCTATAACGAACAGCTCCTCGCCTACCAGAACAAGGCCATGCGTACCTTGGGTATCGCCTACCGGGAAATAGCCGAAGGCGAATCGTCCGATTGCGCCACCCTGGTCAACGAAGGTGGATTGACCTTCCAGGGTATCTTCGCCATCAGTGACCCGATCCGTCCGGACGTGCCGGATGCTGTCAAGAAATGCCAGTCAGCCGGTATCGGTGTAAAGATCGTTACGGGCGATACTCCGGGAACCGCCACCGAAATCGCCAGACAAATCGGACTCTGGCAACCCGAAGATACGGAACGTAACCGCATCACAGGAGTAGAATTTGCCGCCTTGAGCGACGAAGAAGCCTTGGATCGAGTACTCGACCTGAAGGTGATGAGCCGTGCCCGTCCGATGGACAAGCAGCGTCTGGTACAGCTTCTGCAACAGAAAGGGGCTGTGGTAGCCGTTACCGGTGACGGTACGAACGATGCGCCGGCCCTGAACCACGCCCAGGTGGGTCTGTCCATGGGTACCGGTACATCGGTAGCCAAGGAAGCCAGCGACATCACCCTGCTGGACGACTCCTTCCACAGCATCGCGACAGCCGTCATGTGGGGCCGTTCATTGTACAAGAACATCCAGCGATTCATCGTCTTCCAGCTGACCATCAACGTGGTGGCCTTGCTCAGCGTATTGCTCGGAGCGTTCTTCGGAACAGAATTGCCGCTTACCGTAACCCAGATGCTGTGGGTGAACCTCATCATGGATACCTTTGCCGCCATGGCCTTGGCTTCCATCTCTCCGAGCATGGATGTCATGAACGAAAAGCCACGTAAACGGACGGACTTCATCATCACTCCGGCCATGCGTAACAACATCCTGGGTGTAGGCCTCGGATTCCTGGTCATATTGATGGGACTTCTGGCTTACTTCAAGACACTTCCGGGAGGTATGGATGTACATCACCTGACTGTCTTCTTCACCATCTTCGTGATGCTGCAGTTCTGGAACCTGTTCAATGCCAGTGTATTCGGCACCAACCATTCCATTTTCAAGGATGCAAGCCATGCTTTGGGTATGCTGAGTGTGGCCCTGATTATCCTGGTGGGACAGTTCCTGATTGTCACCTTCGGCGGGAAAGTATTCCGTACCGAGCCCCTTCCGCTCATGGAATGGCTGTACATCATCGGAGGAACTTCCATCGTACTGTGGATCGGTGAAATCTGGCGGGGAATCCAACGGTTAAAGAAGAATTGATGCGTTATGAATCCGACAATCCATAACCTGATATTCGACTTGGGCGGGGTCTTGTACGACCTCGACATTGAAGGTTGTCTGCAGGCATTCGAGCAAGCGGGCCTGACCGAGGTACGTCACCTGATAACCGGCACCAACGAAGCCGGTATCTTCCAGGCATACGAAACCGGGGAACTCTCCACTCCCCGGTTCCGCAAAGAAGTACGCAGACTTATCGGTAACCCCCAACTGACGGACGAAGACATCGACCGGATGTGGAACCGCATGCTGGTACACCTGCCTCAAGAGAAACTGGATTTATTGCACGAACTCGGTCGGCATTACCGCCTGTATCTGCTAAGCAACACCAACGACCTTCACTGGGAACACGTTGTCCGGCAGGCCTTCGCAAAGCAGGGATACCAGGTCTCCGATTTCTTCCAACAGGTATTCCTGTCCTTCCGGATGAAACTGGCCAAACCGAACCCCGCCATCTTCCTCACCGCGCTGGAAAATGCCGGTCTGAAAGCCGACGAAACCCTGTTCATCGACGACTCACCGATCAACTGCCAAGCAGCGAAATCAGTCGGTATACAGGCTGTCCATTATACACCGGGCGAAGACCTCCGCTCCCTACTCGCTACCGTCTTATGAGAATCATTACCGATACAGACCGGACAGAAGCCTTAGAACCCTGTGTAGCCACAATCGGCTGTTTCGACGGTGTACACCGTGGGCACCGCTACCTTATCAATCAGGTATGCAAAGTGGCTGCGGAAAGGGGACTGCATTCTGCCATCGTTACCTTTCCGGTACATCCGCGCCAAGTAATGCAGACCGACTACCAGCCTCAACTGCTGTCCTGCCTGCACCAGAAGACCGACCTCATCAGCCAACTGGATGCCGATTATTGCTTCATGCTGCCTTTCACCCGGGAGTTGTCACAACTGTCGGCCCGCGAATTCATGCAGGTTCTACAGAAACATTACCACATCCAGGTACTTGTCATCGGTTATGACCACCGCTTTGGACACAACCGCACAGAAGGTTTTGAAGACTATTGCCGGTACGGACAGGAACTCGGCATGGAAGTCATCCGCGCCAAAGCATTGGTAGAAGACGGAGTATCCATCAGCTCGTCCCACATCCGCAGCCTGCTCAAACAGGGTGCCGTACACGAGGCCAACCGATGCCTGGGTTACGAATATTACCTGGACGGCACCGTGACCGACGGATACAAGGTGGGACGGAAACTGGGCTTCCCTACCGCCAACCTGCTGCCGGCCTGCCCGGAAAAGCTGATTCCGGCCGAAGGGGTCTATGCCGTCTACACCTATGTACAGGGCATCCGTTATGCCGGTATGCTGAACATCGGACACCGCCCCACCGTCAACAACGGCAGCGACCTGAGCATCGAAGTCAATATCCTCGACTTCTCGGAAAACATCTACCGCAAACAGATGCGCATCGAGTTCATCGCCTTCATCCGTTCCGAGCAACGCTTCGATTCACTGGAGCAGCTCACGGCCCAACTGAAAGCCGACCGGGAACAGGTCCGGAAACTGTTGCAGATGCCCGTTCGTTGATGAATATCATTTAATTCGGTTTCCACCTCATAAATCACCACTGGTATAGCAATTTATCCAAAGATTGTGCGTATCTTTGCCCCCGAAATTTTAGAAAAACTGAATGAAGACATTTGAAGAACTCGGCGTTTCCTTAGAAATACGGAAAGCGATTGAAGAAATGGGATATGAGAGTCCCATGCCCGTACAGGAAGAAGTAATCCCATATCTATTAGGAAACGGAAACGATGTAGTGGCTCTGGCACAAACCGGAACCGGAAAAACAGCCGCATTTGGTCTGCCGCTGAT
>ERZ827088.804-NODE-804-length-43185-cov-3.915882_pt1 | contig 43185 bp, 34 predicted proteins | sample MGYA00519922_ERZ827088 | MGnify/ENA primary metagenome ERZ827088 (study PRJEB31778, sample SAMEA3449254) | human gut metagenome | biome: human gut; feature: human-associated habitat; material: faeces | place: United Kingdom | collected 2010/2012 ...
GCAACGAAATCGAAATCAACCCCGGCAAGACCAACATCTGTGTAGTTGAGCAGGGTAAATCCATTGATGCGGAATAATTTGTTCTGACGTATAAATCGCCCTATCCGGCAGGTATTTTTTAACTGCGGATGGGGCGATTTTTTCATTCTATTGTTTTATTTGCTTTCTACTTCACAAACAGGCAAATCTACTGGTACAACAACACTACAGTCTCATTTTTCAAGCCTCTTTCTGGTGATTTAAGAGTTCTTCTACCTCTGATGTAGTCATCAGAAGATCATCGGCAATCTTCTCTACGCTCTCGCCCCGCTGGTATTTGCCCGCTGCAAGGTTTGCAAGCCCTTTTACAATACCTTTGTCGATTCCTTGTTCGATTCCTTGTTCGATTCCTTTCGCCAGGGCTTCCTGATAAAGTTCTTTTGACCGATAGGTTAATACCTTTCCTCCCATAACTTCAGCTACCTCCTTTTCCACATTTTTATATTTTGACGCCAGTTTTTCCACAACAGTACGAGACAGCTCGCATAGCGCTCCACCTGTGACTGACCTCATGCGTCCGTTTTTACATTCCTGATCCAGCATTTCTGCCACCCTCTCGTATTCTCTTCTCAGTTTTTCAAGACGTTCTTCATCGCTGTCGATCTGCGACAGTTCTTTTTCATACCGGAAGATATAAAACGGAATCAGCATCCATAAACGCCGTTCAAAAATATCCTCCAGCGTGTAATTTTTTACTTTCAGAATCGGAATGCCATATTTTAATTCTTTCCTGGCTGCACGGATGCAGATTTTCAGTTCATCCGGCGTGTTTGGATTGCTTCTTAAATAAATTACCGCGGAATCAGGGAAATCTACATACAACATGCCTTCCCTGTATTCTGCGTTTAATAACGCGATCTGCGTGTCATACTCCCACATCCGAATTTCCATCGTTCCGTCCGGCGTGCTCTGGCATTCCAGATGGTAATATTTCGATATTCCTTTTAATGAAATCAACGTCATGTTGGAATCCGTAACCCGCTTTTCCTTCTTCCCGTTCGGATTCCTGATAAATATCTCATTTGCACTCGACAGTACCGCTTCCTGACCTGTGTAATCCGTTCCAAACAGTTCATTGATTAATGGAATCACCAGCTCCGGGCAGTCCTGCAGCAAGGTTCGAAAAGCATCATCATAAGGTGTATTGATTGTTTCCATCGTTTGCCTTTCTGGTTCGTTCAGCTTTATTCAGTTTTTATGTTTTATTCAGTTTTTTGTGAAAGCAAAGGAAACGCATCTGCCGCTTCTGTTCATTTTCACGGTATTCACCAAGGTTTGCGCGCTTAATCTTCGGTTCATTGACTCACGGAAATCATTCGCCGATTCTGGCTTGAAAAGATAGAAGAAAGCCGGATACACCGCTATACGATGCTCCGCTTATAATAGATTACCTGATTTCCCGATTTCTAAAATATTCCTATCAGCAGGAACTGTAACTTTATTATACAAAATACTTTTTCCAAATTCAATCTGTCGCCATTCGAATTTATAAAAACTTTACAACGTATGTTACAGTTCACTCATGGTTTCTTGTGGGCAGATTCCATGCTCGCATGAGAATCTGCCCACAAGAAACCACGAAGGGAGCGCCATTTTATGAGCAAAAGGAGCTGCAAAGCAGCGAAAAGCATCAAAGATGCGTTTTTACGAATGGCGCGTGTGAACTGTAAACATAACATATGACTGCCGCGCAGGGAAATTCCCCTATACGGCAGCCATTTTTCAGTCTGTATTTTCTTCATACAATAAACTGCGTTCCTCTCCGGACAGACGCGGCACATACCAATTGTCGTCCGGATCATCCAGTGAGGAAACAATTTTGTTGGACACATACCGCACTGCAGCCGCAGCATTTTCCATCGGGCGCACGGTCACCTCATGAACGAGCGCTCTGGAACTTCCGAGATAGGGGAAAACAGCATGCACAGTGAGCGTTACCGTCCCGTCGTCATTTTCCTGAAACGCTGTCACCTCCGGGTACGGATGCTCCGGGTACTCTGACTCATAAAATCCACGCGGATAATATTCATATGTGTCATCTTTCTCCCGGTAAATCGTTTTTTTGCGCAGGATATCTGTTTTTACATTCAAAAACTCCTGAATAACCGATTCGAACTCTTTTGACGGAATTCCGTACACTGTGCTGTTTCCAGCATTTTTCCCACTCTGCCACGGGATTTTCCGATGATATATCTGCGGATAAAAAACATCGAACAGATCATAAAAGTCCAGCTCTCCGAAATCCGTTTCATCCCAGTCTGTCAGAAACAGGTTGTTGCATTCATAGCCGACCGGCAGGAGCGCTTTTTCGTTCCATTCCCGGCAGGCTTCGTCCAGAGGCTCCACCCGCAGCGCCGCATATTCCTTAACGTCGCTGAGCGTCATCACATACATCTCATCCAGCGCCCCGGTTCCGGAAAACATCAGATAACCGTCCTCCGTATACGACCAACTGTCCGCTGTAAAATGTTCTTCCGTCTTTTTGCGCATCATTTCATCTTCATAATGATAATAATTGCGTGTCACATCGAGATTGCCTTCTGCCGCCTGCAGCTCGTACTCCACAAAGCCACCGTTCCAGTCAACTTCAACAATTTCTATCTGTGCCTCCTGCTGATCCGTCGCCCGCCTGCAGAAACGCTTTACCTCTGATGCCCGCACCATATCGACCCTATTTTTCTGGTCTACTGCAGGATATCCGTTTTCTCCAAACTGCTTTACGATATGTGCAATGGTCTCTTTTTCCCCGAGCCGTCCGCTTCTGCCTGCTTCCCGATACAGCTCAAGACAAACATCTTCCATCCGTATTTTCGGCTCTTCATCCTCTTCCAGCACAATCACTGTTTCCGCTTCGGTATCCACATCCTGCCAGGTCTCTCGGGACGGTTTTCCACAGCCCTGTACCACAAATGGCAGGATAGTGCACAGCGCTATTGCATATGTCAAAAATCTGCGATGCTCTGCGAATTTCTTTTGTTCTGTCTGCATAGTTCTGCCCATCTTCCTCAGTTTCCGTCTTTCGTCGTAATTTCCATCAGCCTGTCTTCTTCGTCGTCTACGAAAGGATTTACAATTTCCTTCGCATCGACGCATCCCATGTTCTGATAAAAGGCGATCGTGTCTTCCGACGGAATTGCAGAAAGGAACAGTTTTTCCGCGCCGAGTTTTTTTGCATATCTGCATGCTTCCTGCAAAAGCAGCCTTCCTATTCCATGCCGTTTAAAGCGGTCGTCCACAAAAAGCAGCAACAGATTCGCATAGCTTGCCGTTTCACCCGCAAGATCTCCTCCTACGCAGCAAAAGCCTGCCAGCTGACCTTCGGGTAAAAAAGCCGCCATTACCGTCCCTCCGTTCTGAATTTTTTCCCGCATATATCCTGCAAGCCAGATTCTTTTTTCCGCATCCCATTCCCGCAAAATTGAAGCATCTTCAAGCTCCCATCCGGCATCTGTCCTGACCCATTTTCTGGTAATTTTCTGATGGTGCGCAAAATCTTTTAGGAAATCATCGGGGATGGTGGAAGCTGTAAAATTCGTAACCGATAATTTATTAAATAAAGCCATTCGTGTCTCCTGTCATTTGAAAATCAGAAAACAGGGCAAGAGTCCTGCTCTCGCCCTGCGCTTCTTATTCATGACAATAGAATGCTCGCAGAGCGTGCATTCTATTGTATCGCAATTGCTTTTTCGATCTCCGCGTTCACCCGTTCTCTTAAGGCTAGCAGCCATTCTTTTTCTTTGGGATAGCGCTTGAAGGTGATCGGTTCATCCGTTCCTTCTGCGATGATTTCACAGACTCTTTCCCTGCCGACCAGCGATTCCAGCAGTTCAAACGCACGCACATCCTGCATCACCTGCTGCATCAGCATCAGACGGATAGATTCCTCCGGTACGCCGCCCTCGCCGGGATAAACCAAAAATGCATCGCCGGACGGAAATGCTTCTCCCGCGTCCGTTACCGCATACGGATTGATGTGCTTGATCGAATACTGGCTGTTATAAAAGTTAAAGCCCCAGTGCAGAAATCCACTGATTTTATACAGATACAGCTGCACACCGAGGATTCTGGTACGCGCAGAAGGCATCGCCATGAACCGATTGGAAACCTCCTTCCACTGTCCGGTGCAATAATAGGTCCACAGTCCTTCCATTCCTCTTTCCAAAAACGGCTCCATGCAGTTTGTTCCGGGTGCAAACAGATCGACCAGGCCTTTTTCACAAAATCCAACGTCAGAAAGCGCATCAATCGTATGAAATCCCTGAATATAGGGTAGTACCATTTCCCGCGCTTTTTTATAATCCTCTAAAATCTCCTCGCCGGGTTCATCTGAAATATGGAAAAAGACTTTATCCTGCAGTCCCTGTTCTTTCAGGAAATCTGTCAGTGCAGTCAGATATTGTGCCAGAAAGTCCGCATATTCCGGGCTCTGTGCATCCGTGTGCCAGCCAAACTTATGGCGAAGCGTGCCGTCCTCCCAGACCATAATCTTCGGTGCGCACTTAGCGCTCCACTGGGTAAACAGATGCGCCATTTCAAAATGCGTAATTCCGGCAAAGCGGCAAATTCCGATCCAGCGCTCCAGTTTCGAAAAATCGAAGCTATAGGTATCACCGTCCTTGCGGATGTCCAGCAGCTGAACCGTCGTGCGCTCGCCGCCGACCGCAGTGTCCAGAGGCGGTGTAAATACGGGTGTCAGAATCGTATTGATGCCACGCGCCGCATACAGGCGGATAAAGTTTTCCAGAATCTTCCAGTGTTCTTCGCTGAACGGTTTTACATGATAATAGTCTGCCAGACAATCAGAATGGAACCATTCCGTATGCAAAAGCTTCTGCGGCGGAAGCGACGCATCGACCACATGCAGGTCTGCTTTTAACGTCTCTTTTTCTCCGTCCTCAGTTTCCGTTTCGATCATAATGGCATAGTCCCCGCCTGCAAGCTCCGCATCGACCGTCACATCCAGCCACAGGCTGCGCCACTGTCCGGGTACTTCTTTTGTCAGATATTTTTTGTCCGCGCCATCGCCCTCTGTATCCAGATCGCGCAAAAGATCCGGATACATCCCGGGTACGATGCGCAGATAGTTATCGTCCTGCTCCTTATGGCACGGATAAGCCGAAGGAACCAGCTCAACCCGGCGCAATCTCGTCTCAATTTTTTCCGGCGCTTTTACGGAAACCTTCCAGTAACGTCCCCAGTCTGCCGCCCCAAAATATGCAATCACACAGGATACGGTTTCCCGATGCAGCGTTGAAAGGCGAATGCTCCCCTGTCCATCCGGTGCTTCCTCTGCGAACACCTTTGTCAGCGTGTCCGTAATTTTCCAATTGTTCCCCATGAGTTCCTCCTTACCCCCTGATTTTGTATACGCTGTCTGCAAATTCAGTCAATATGAGCGCTTTTTGCGTCTGCACTAAGCGTATCATAAAAAAGGCAAATCGGCTATGGTTTCTTTTGAAAGGTCTTCCATACGGTGTCCCGAACAGCTTCCACGAACGACAAAACAGGAAAAGCTTCTTTTTCAGAAGCTCACTCCTGCCAGATCATAAATCCTGGCGCAGAGCAGTCTCCTTCATCATTTTTAAGCCAGCCGTTCTGTGCCAGAGCATCGTAATCCAGCACGATCCTGTCACGGCTTTTTGCAACCAGATCCGTAACTTCCACGGCTTCTTCCCGGCACAGATCCTGCAGATAAACTCTGCCTTCGACCGCCTCTCCGAGTTCAACTGTCAGGATTCCGAACTCACCAAATACGCCAATCGGTTTTACAAATGCTCCAAGCTTTACATTCAGGTCAGCTTTCGGTGTAAATATCTTTCGGTCTCCGCATGTTCGCGGCATAAATGCGATGCTCACAGTACCTGTCGCTGGATGGATACTGCAGGCAAGAAACGGAAGTTCTTCTTCTCTTGCAAAAATCTCTGGACAATCCATATTTCTCGTCAGAATAGCCGGCGCTTCCTGCGAAATCGAACGTCCCTCCGGAATCAGGTTTTTCAGCCAGCCTTCTCCTTCCGGACCGGAAAGCATCTCTGTCCAGTCTTTTCTGAGTCCGCCAAATGCTTCTGCCGAACTTTCCCAAATTCCAAACGGAGGTGCGATTCTCTGCCAGCGCAGCGCACGCTCTACTTCGTTCCACTTACGTCCAAAATCCAGGACGTCTGTTTCTGTGCCGCCCCAGCAGGGATGGCGCATCACGCCCATCGAACAGCAAAGTCCTGCTGCCAAAAGCGGTGCATCCTCTATATTCGGAATTCCTCTGCAGCCAAATTGCACTTCCCTGTCCTGGTCGAACATCTCCCAGGTTCGAGCAATCGTCGTGCTGTAGGTAAATTCTTTTACCACGTCATACGTCCGTACATAATCACTGATTGACAGCAGTTTCCCAACGCGTTTCCAGTGCTCCACTTTTTCATCCAACGGACCGCGACACACCGCATGCTCAATTTTCAGGTCAGGTGCATACTGCTTTACAATTCTTGTCATCATTTCTCTATAAGCTGCGTCACCACAATGATATCCCCAGTCTACTTTCCAGTAGTCCACTCCTGCTTTTCTGCACCAGATCGCACGCTCTTTCCAGTAATTTTCCGCCTCTTCTACGGAAAGCGGATGTGCCTCTTCCTCTCCGGTCGCATTGGCACAAATCCACAAACCAAGGCCACGATATCCAAGCTCCATTAGCTTGCAACGAAGCTTTGTAAGACGTTCCCATGGTTCTCCTGTAAAATCCGGAAATTTATCAGCATCCAGCACCAGACTGCCAAATACGCTGACCGCTCCGTTTCCGGGCACATCCTTCCCGACGTCCCAGCCGTCGTCCAGCAGAACATACAAATCTTGCCGTACATTTTTGAAATAGTTTCGGAGCATTCCGTCTTCTGCAAACAGAAAATCCTGAGTCAGCACATTGCGCAGATTTTTCGTATCCTTCCCGTCTTCCACGCTGTTTACGCGAAACTGCGTATCCCAGGTGCACCAATAGTTTCCTGTATCAGGTCCTTTTTGCGGAATCCCGTTCTTTTTTTGTTCTGCCATAATAACCTCCCTTTTTGCAGATCTCTGTAACGCAAACAGCAGTGTGAAAATAAACGGATAAGTTTACTTTTCACACTGTCTGTTTCTGATTATTTTTATTTCATCGCGCGGTCAACTCTCGCCTGCTGTACCGCAATCAGATCATCCAGTCCAAGATCTTTCAGATCCTGAATATAGCTGTCCCAGTCATCCAGGCTCTTTTCACCCATGATGAGTTTTGTCAGCAGTTCCTTGGAATATGTTTCAAGATCTGTGCCGATCTCGTTCTCTTTATTGATTTCCTCTACCGTAGGGATTGCCAAAACTCCCAAATCATGAAAAATACGATGATCCGGATCCTTGATACAGGAAATCGTGAAATCTTTCTTTGCTGTCTGATTGGTTTTTACACCGTTTTTCTCTGCAAACACTACTGTATTATCCATCTCTGTGCTCAGATCATTGTTCAATTTGTATCTTGGGAAAATGGAGCCGTTGCACCAGAGTGCCATGCCTACAGCATCTGTATTTTCCAAAGTGTTGTCCAGAGTATTGCTCATTTTCCCGTCCACCACTTCATAGCTTACACCTTCCAGACCATACTCTGTCAGATCCATAGATTCCTGTGTAACCAGATAGTCCAGAATCTTTGCAATCGCTTCCTGTTTGTCACTGCCTGCAGGCACTGCTGTAGCGGTCCAGCCCATGTTATATGCATTTGAGCCACGGAACAGAGACGTTTCTCCCTCAATTCCATCCACTCGCATTGGTGCAAACCATTGATATTCTGCTCCTTCCGGAACAGTAATGGCCGTTTCCTCCCACAGTTCTGTTCCCCACTGGGAAATTGCAGCCACCTGGTTATTGGCCATGTAAGTGCTGCCCTGACTATCATTCATCTTCAATAATCCGGCTGTGTAAAGTTTCTGCATATACTGGATATAATCCTTTACATGTTCCTGATACCAGGGAGATTCCACTTTATAATCTTTCTGATTATTGACGAACGTCGTTCCAACACCAAGTCCAAACCACTGCGCAACATCTGTAGCAAATCCACTGTAATCTGTCAGAAATGCCTCATCCTTTTGTCCATTTCCGTTCACATCCTGATCCTGAAATGCCTTTAAAGCTTCATAAACCGCGTCCGTCGTTGTCGGCATATCTTTTCCGACTGCATCCAGCCAGTCCTGTCGAATCTGAAAAGCAAGTATGAAATTGGTAGGTTTTCCTTCATAAGAACCGGTTTCATAATCTGTCAGCCAGTAGCACTTTCCGTCTTCCAGCGCAACATGTTTGAAATAGAACTGTCCGGCGTCAGAATTGATAAAATCGGTATAAGTTCCATCCGAATAGGTTTCCCAGATATCGCTGATCGACTGCAGCTGTCCCTGTTTAACCAGGTTTAATTTTGTCTTATCATCCAGAGGAGTAATGTTAATCATATCGTAATTGAACAGTTCTCCGCTCGCCGCCATGGTCTGAATCGTCGTATCAAACTGATCCGGCTCAATCAGATCCAGTTCCAACTTCACACCCTTTGCTGCCAGGTTTTCAGATAATTTATCCCACCGCTTGCTCTTGCCTTCTGTTGACCAGTCTTTTAAAGTGACTGTTTTTCCGTTCGCCCCAGTGTAAGTGTAATTGCGTCCCAGAATTTTTACTACAGTTAAATCGCCATTATCCGTATTGGATTGTGCCACTTCAGTTTGTGCTGTTGTAGCAGCATCACCGGAAGTCGCCGTACTATTGGCTGTATTCGTCTGTCCGCATCCTGCCATACCAGCTGCCAGCAGTACACTCATCGCTGCCGCTATCCCTTTTTTCCAACTCTTTTTCATTCTGCACCCTCCTTATGTCAGAATCTGCCGTCTTTGCGGTCATACTGTTGAACAGTTACTTTTTTTATAACCTCTCCGTGCCTGCAGTCACTTCACGGTTATTTCCCGGTTTTATAATTTTTATTTTCTATAAAATAACAGAATACTGTCACTCTTTTAATGAACCGAGCATAACGCCCTTTACAAAATATTTCTGGAAGAACGGATATGTAAACAGAACCGGCAGCGTCGTAAATATAATCATCGCATATTTTAACTGCGCACCAGACATCTGTTTTTTTACCATTTCCGCCGCCATCTGTGGATCCAGGACATCCGTTACCTGTCTGGTACTTTCTACCAGGATCCTGCGCAAAAACAACTGCAGCGGCTGCCACTCCGTTTTCGGCAAATATATCAGTGCATCAAACCAGCTGTTCCACCGTCCCACAATCGTATATACGGAAATAACCGCCAGGATCGGTTTTGACAGCGGCAGATAAATATTTGTCAAAATCGGGATCACTCCTGCGCCATCAATTTTTGCAGCTTCCCTCAATCCTTCCGGAATACTGGAAAAGAACGCTTTCATCAGAATAATATTCCAGATCGAGAAACATACCGGGAGAACCTGTGACAGCGGACTTCCATACAGTTTCAGCTTTGTAATCAGCAAAAACGCTGGAATCATACCGCCTGAAAAATACATCGGGATCAGCAGAAACATATTTACAAATTTGCGTCCTGCCAGATGTTTATACGTCAGCGGATAAGCGATTAGTACACTCGTAACCAGCATCAGAGCAGTCGTCGGAACCGTGTAGAGGATTGTATTCAAATACGCTCTCCACATTTCCCCGTCTCCGGCCAGCATTTTATACGCATCCAGCGAAAACCCTTTCGGGACCAGATAGACATTCATTTTTGCCGCATATTCCGGCGCGCTGATGGAAAGAATCAATACATAATACATCGGATAAACGGTCGCGATGCAAATCAGGAGCACCAGCACATACAGAAGTACCGTTACCGCCGGATTTCCTTCTCTGATTCTGTTTTTTGTTTTGCCTGTTTTCATGTTAATCTCCTGTTACCAAAATCAGTCTTTTCTTTACCATAACCCAAATCCTGTCAGTTTATCGCTCACTTTGTTTGCAATATAAGTGAGTACAAATCCAATTACTGACATGAATAACCCCGCTGCAGCCGTATAACTGTACTGCCCGCCTTCGATACCAATACGGTAGGTATAGGTTCCGATTACGTCCGCAACATCGTATGTCGCAGGGGAATATAAAAGCAGGATCAGATCGCTGTTTGTCCCGAGAATTCCTCCGATCGCCAGAATCAGGTTAATCGCAATAATATTTTTAATTCCAGGCAATGTGATGTACCAGCACTGCTGTCCTCTGTTTGCCCCGTCAATTCTTGCCGACTCATACTGGCTCTGATCGATCGATGTGATCGAAGAAATATACAGAATACTGCCAAAGCCGAATCCTTTCCAGACATTTGTGATCGTATAAATTGCAGGAAACGCCGGTGCCTGATCCCGCCAGTTCTGGTTCGGCAGCCCAAACACTGCAGAAAGGAAATTGCTGATCAGTCCCCCCTGATCGATAAAAGAAATCACCATGCCCGCTACGACGACCGTAGAGATGAAATAGGGCATATAGCTGGCTGTCTGCGCAATCTTTTTAAAACGGAGCCGCTTGATCTGGTCGATTAAGAGCGCAAACAGAATCGGGGCCGTAAATCCAAACAGCAGATTCATTCCACTCAGCACCAGTGTATTTTTAATCAGACGTCCGAAATATTTTCCTTCTACAAACCGTTTAAAATGCGTCAGGCCAACCCATTCCACTCCTTCACCCCAAAAAGGAGAACCTGGCATATAATCCTGAAACGAGATCACAAGGCCGAACATCGGTCCATAACAAAAAACAATAATCAGAAGAAAGACCGGAAGCATCAGTAAGTACAACTGGATATTCTCTCTGACAACTGCCTGGCTCATCTTTCCTTTCTTTTTTTTCGGTTTCCCCATGCTCTTTTTCCTCCCTTGCGTTGTTGATGGTTTTATTTTACTGGCCGCTCCTTCAGATCTCAATTTGAAAGTTTTTTGTTCATTATGAATTTTTTTTACTGCTCTGCATCCTCCATTGACACCCTTTCTTCTTTTTGCCACAATAAGGAAAAAGTGGAGAAAAGAGGTTTTAAAATGGAGTCATCTTTTAAAATATTACTGGTGGACGATCAACAGATTGTACTGGACGGTCTGAAAAAACAGCTCAACTGGTCCCGTTTTAACGGTCTCATCTGCGGCTGCGTTTCGGATGGAGCAGAGGCCATAAACTTTCTGCAGACCTGCCGTCCTGACGTTATCATCTCTGACATCAAGATGCCGCATATGGATGGAATTGAACTTGCCAGACAAATCAGCGAATCACCGATTTTATCCGGCATTCCTGTGATTCTTTTGTCCGGTTACCGCGAATTCGAATATGCCAAAAGTGCCATGCAGTATCATGTACAGCACTATATTTTAAAACCTGTCACCCGGCAGAAACTCGAACAGCTGGAAGATATTCTTACAGAATTATATAAAAGCAAGGAAGCCTCTCATCAGAAAATTCTTGCCCTGTCAGAAAGCAACTATCAGAAGGAACTTTTTGATGCGCTGCGCCATCACGATATCAGCTGCATTGAAGATTTTTTCCATTCTCCGCTTTACCATAACTGCATGAGCGATCCAAATCTCTGCAATTTGATGGGTACCAGGATTCTGACCACCCTGTATGACTATCTTGGGGAAATTCATTTTACAGAGCAATCTCTGCTCACTTCAAAAACACATACGCTGGAAACCTGGTATTCCCTTCCAAATCCGGCTTCCAAAGCAAATTATCTGGAAACTCTGTATTTTGATATTTTAAACCTGCTCTTATCACAGAAGAACAACAATACTTCCGCGCTGTACCGTTATGCGCTACAATATATCGACACGCACTATACTAACCCGGATTTTTCTATTTCTGCCATGGCGGACAATATGAACATCACGCTTTCCTGGCTGAGCACACTTTTCAAACAGCATGCCGGCAAAAACTTAAACAACTATGTAACGGAAAAGAGACTCGAGCGTGCCTGTCTTCTGCTTGCTTCTCCCTTATACTCAATCGGAGAAGTTGCCCATAAATGCGGATACGATGACGCTGGTTATTTTTCCTCGCTTTTCCGGAAAAAAATCGGGATGAACCCAACAGAATACCGTAATTGCCGTCTGTAATCAACCCGATATAGAAATCGCAATCTGCATCATTCTAGCTGCTGCATTCGGAAAGGAGATCTGTATGCGCCGAAAAATTTTTATTACATTGTGCAGCGTCCTGTCCGCTGTCTTTCTGACCTCTTATCTTTTTATATTTTTCCTGTTCCGTTCCGTCCTGTTTCAGGAGATCCGACAGCAGCAAATCAATCTGCAAAAATATAACGAAACCATTTTTACCAGCTATATTGATTCCTTCAGCATGGTTCCATTTCAGTTGGTCAACGACGAAGAAATCGGAGAACTCGCCAACACGAACAATAGTTCCTATCTGGATATGTTCCGTGCCCGGGAACTTCTGCGCAAAAAATTCAATAACTATCTCAATCAGCAGCTTTTTACCTCCAATCTCGACTGCCGTATTCTGTTTTACTTAAACGATACGCTTCCTATGGATTCCTATTGCGATGCCTATACGCTTTCTGAGCACGTTGCGCTGCGTACCTGTCAGGTTTATTCTTCCCGTCTTGTGAAAGATCAGGAATGGTATAAACGCACCGGAAAAATAACCTGGTCTCCCTATTTTTTCATCAATAAGGATACCGATGAACTCTGTTATTCCAAATATGTCTACAATTATGCGATAAATTCTTCCTCAGAGGGAATCGGAACTGTCGTGATCGCCATTCCGGAAAATGCTTTCCTCGAAAAAATTTCTGCCGGATCCATTACTCCGAACAGCAGATTTTTTCTGAGCAACGAATATCAGGAGCTTCTTTACGCTTCCAGCGAAGTTTCCGACAGCTTATTTCTCAGCGCGCTTTCCAAAAGCTCCGGACAGATCCTGCGCGATTCGACTTCCCATGAACGCTATCTGGTCAGTACTTCTTCCATGAACCAAGATCTTTTCCTCACCTTCCTGACCCCTCTTTCTGACATTGAGCAGATTGTAATTACCGCACTATTTCCCTATATCCTTTTTGTACTGATCGCTTTTTTCCTACTGATCTGTGTTTTGTATCTGCTTTCCCGCAAAATCACCGAGCCGATAATTTCCCTGGCGGATCTGATCAGCACCATCGAGGATACCAGAACCTTTCAGACACAACGGTTTTCGGTTTATCACGACGCGGAGCTTCAGGTGCTTTGTCACAGTTTTACAGCGCTGATTCAACGGGAAAATCTGCTGATGGATCAGATTATCGAAGAAAACAGGCAAAAACGTACCGCCATGCTCCACGCTCTGCAGGCTCAGATCAACCCGCATTTTCTCTATAACGCACTCGATATGGTCAGCTGGCATGCCCTCAGTAAGGGCGAAGACTCCATCGCAGACATTGTTTCCTCAATTTCCAATCTGATGCATTACAGCATTTCCCGTCCGGATTCAACTGCCTCCCTTTCCCGGGAAATCGAAAATATCCGGGAATTTATCCGAATCTATCAGATGGAACGCCCCTGCGACATCCAGCTGATCCCGGATTTCTCTCCCGAACAAGCGGATCAGATCCCGATCCCCAAGTTTACCCTGCAGCCTCTCGTGGAAAATTCGATTCTGCATAATGCGAATCTCGACCATCTCACCATCCGGATTCAGATTCACAGGCAGCCTGATTGCACCGAGATTTCCGTTACAGACGACGGAGTCGGAGCAGATCCGGAACAGCTGAATGCCTTTCTGCGTTATGAAAACACTTCCCTGACCGTCAGCAGCGGTTTTGGAATCCGAAACGTCAATGAACGCTTACAGCTCCATTTTGGCAACAACAGCCACTTATCCTATCAAAAGGATTCCGACGGGCATCTGACCGCTTCCCTGTTTCTGATGTCGGCACCACTTTCCTGAAAGTACAGTCAGGCATTTTAAAAGCGCTTCACGAATTATTTTTTCTCCGTGAAGCGCTTTCTGTGTTTTCTGGACTGCAAGCAATCCGCCATTATAGGAACCTTTTCCTCATTATTAAATAAACAGCGTGCATCCCTGTTTCCGGAAATGCTCGATTTTTTCATCCAGCACACACTCTTTTATTCCGAACTTTTCTGCAAGACAGCTTTTACACAGAAACGACGTGCTGCCCCGGTTGACAAATTTCCGGTAAGCTCCCCGATCCAGCTGGGTCAGCTCCTTTCCGCATTTCATGCAGGTGTCCATTACAGATCAACGACCTTGCAGCGGTAGACTGCACAGCCGTAAGGCTCCAAGGCCTTACGGACCGTTCCGTTGAGCGAAGGCAGATCTTCCCCGGTCCAGACCTCCTTCATCTGCAGGGTTTTGCCGGTGCTCATCGGAAGACCGACTTCGTCCAGATTCAGATTTGCTACTACGCTTTCGTCCTTTAAGTTGAAGAAACCGATTGCCAGATCGCCATTGGAAAGCTGTCTGGAATAAATGAGGACATCGTCTCCACTCCAGATTCCGTCCAGACGGATCGGTTGACGGCACAGAGGATCCTGATTGATCGCAATCAGTTCTTTATTTTCCAGAATCTTCTTCGTCTCTTCGTTCATATTACGGATATCGCAGCCAATCATCAGCGGAGAGCCAAACAGCGCCCAGATTGAATAATGCGTTCTGTACTGAACGTCGTTGCAGCCGCTTAAACCAACGTTTCCTTTGCCGTACATGCCGACAACCAGCATATCCATATCATTAAAGCAGCCGACGCTATGATACGGATGAAGCTTTGCCTGCTGTTTGGTCAGATCCTTGATCGATTCCCAGCTGTCGAAAATATCGCCGGTGGAACGCCACATGCTCGCGCCGGTTTCCTTAATCCATTCATGCGTCTGATCTGCGCCCCAGGAGCATGCGGAAAACAGGATATCCCTGCCGCAATTTTCCAACGCGATGCCCATTCTGCGGTATAAATATTTGCCCGGAATGATGTTGCTGTGATAGCAGTAATCGTACTTCAAAAAATCCACACCCCAGGATGCAAAGGTGTCTGCATCGATAAATTCATGCTCGAAGCTGCCTGGATATCCGGCACAAGTCAGGTTGCCCGCACAAGAATACATACCAAATTTCAACCCTTTGGAATGCACGTAATCCGCAACCACTTTCATGCCGTGGGGAAACTTCTCCGGATCTGCAATCAGACGGCCTTCCTCGTCTCTCTTTCTTAAAGACCAGCAGTCGTCAATGACCAGATACTCATATCCGCAGTCCAAAAGCCCCTGCTCCACCATTTTGTCCGCAGTTTCCATGATCAGTTTTTCATTGATATTCTCACCAAATGTGTTCCAGCTGTTCCAGCCCATCGGCGGCGTTAATTTTACCATACCCCTTGACCTCTCTTTCGTTATCCGTTATCGTGATTGTAGCATGACACTTTTGTTCTCTTCCATGGGTTTTTGTTGCAAATACATGGATTATTTATTCACGTCAGGACAATGCCGGAGGTATGTGCCCAAAGGCCGCTGCAGACTGTCTGCAGGAGGTTTTTAGACATCATCCCCGACATCCTGTAAATCAGGAGGTCTCTTTATGAATTCATCTGTTTTTGGGTCCGATTCCCAGCCCGGTCTCACCCTGCTTGCCACAGGCAGACAGGACTGCAGCGATCTGCATTCCTGGGGACCTGGCGTCCGCCCGGTCTATATCATCCATTATATTCTGCGCGGTCAGGGCTTTATCGATTATCATAAAAAAACTTTCCCCGTTCACACCGGCGAAAGCTTTCTGATTTATCCTTATGATACGATTCGCTATTATCCTGACCCGGGGAATCCATGGGAATATACCTGGGTGGAATTTACCGGAAAAGAAGCTGCCTCTCTGCTCGATCAGACCGCCTTTTCCCCTGCCGCGCCCGTCTGTCCCGCGATCTGCCCTGCCCGGCTCCGACAGCTTTTTGCCGATCTGCAACCCCTCGACCTTTATCACCAGAACCGCAACGAAGCAAATGGCATACTCCGCACGCTGCTCGGTCTTTATGCCGATTATGCCCCGGCATCCGGTCTGCCCGACTCTCCTGCTTCGTCCCTTCTGGCAAATGCAGTTTTTCTGATCCGTTCCAATTTTCATCATGAGTACTTCCATACTGAACAGCTTTGTCAGATGCTCGGGGTCAGCAGAAGCACGCTCTACCGCGCCTTTCAATCTGAACTGAACATTTCTCCCGGCGAATTTTTATCGAATTTCCGCATTCATCAGGCATGCCGCCTGCTCGAGCTCGGCAATTCCGTCAAAACAGCTGCTGTCTCCTGCGGCTTCTCGGATGCTTTTTACTTCTCCCGGGCATTTCACCGACGTATGGGCGTCTCACCGTCAGATTATCGCAGGCAGCCGCAAAAGCAGGACGCCGGAAGCGAATATTCGCGGCTGGTGTTCTGACCGGCGGAACGCACAGCCATGCGCTGCAGCGTCTTCTGCCCCGATCAGTGGCTCTGCAGCTTTTCACCTGACCTCAAAGCCTTCCTCATAGCAAAGTTCGCGGTCCTCCTCTTCCACAAACTCTACGACAATCCTGCCACGCTGACTGATACGCTCCACAAACGAGTCTACCAATTCGGCCTGTCCCTGCAGCTCTGCTTCCACACGTCCATCCGTTAAATTTTTCACCCAGCCGGTCAGCTGCAGCTCTTTTGCCAGACACAGCGCGCTGTAGCGAAAGCCCACCGCCTGCACGCGTCCTGAAAAATAAATATGCTTTCGGATGCAGCCGGCTTTCTTCAACTGCTCCCGCTCAGTCTCCGAGAGTTCGCTTGCCAACTCTGTATCCCACTCCTCTGCGCATTTCGCTTCTGCAGACGGCTCTGGTTTTCTTCTTCCAGCTCTGGCAAAGAGTCTTTCCCAAAAGTCCATATATTTCCTTTCTCCTTTGTGGTGCGGTCCGGAATATGCCCGTACACAGTCCGTAAGTTCTGCGCTGCGTTCCGACATGTCCGCAGACTGCGTTCTGTCTCAGATTTTCAATCGTGTCCGCAGACTGCGGAAAAAATCTTTCAGCATCTGGCTGCATTCTTCTTCCAGCACGCCCTTAAACAGGCTGACCTGATGATTAAATGCCGGTTCCTGCAGCAGGTTGTAGATTGATCCTGCGCAGCCTGCCTTTGGATTCATGCAGCCGATCATAACCTCCGGAATCCGCGCCTGAACGATGGCTCCGGCACACATCTGGCAGGGCTCCAGCGTCACATACAATGTACATTCTTCCAGCCGCCAGTCACCCAGCTTTTTGCTCGCCCGCTTAATCGCCGTGATCTCCGCATGCGCCAGTGTACTTTTGTCCGTATTTCGTCGATTATAGCCCCTGCCGATCACCTGTCCGTCATGCACGATCACGCAGCCGATTGGCACTTCGCCGAGTGCTGCCGCTTTTTTCGCCTGTCGGATCGCATCCTTCATATATTTTTCATGTATCGGGCGCTTTTCTTCCTGCTCCCGAAGCCACTGATCTTTTTTCGCCTGCTTTGCAGCCTGCCGCGCCGCTTCTTTTTCCTCTTCTGTACGGATTCTTGCCATAATTGCTCCCTGTGTTTCAATTTTGCCGTAATTTAGTCTATTTTATTCTTTATATTGGTCGTTTAAATGTAATCGAACATCTACTTTAATATATAACGCACAACAAATACCTAAATAATATGGAGGCATAATTTTTTTCTTATCTTACATATACATATAAGATACATCTTCGGATATAAACGCCATGTACATCCTTTTCCAGTTCACAACCTACATATGCGTACAAGATATATCCTAGGACGTAATCTCTCGTAATTCTTCAATATCCTCACAACCTACATATGCATACAAGATATATCATGCTATCCCCATACGTTGCCACAAAATCGCAAACTCACAACCTACATATGCATACAAGATATATCTTGCCTGTTCGGACGACGAAAGGGGTGTGGGTCATCTCACAACCTACATATGCATACAAGATATATCTATGGGCCGAATATCCCAATAAAAGACGCAAACGCTCACAACCTACATATGCATACAAGATATATCGGGAGAACCGTAATCGGTTTGGAGGAATTATTACACTCACAACCTACATATGCATACAAGATATATCACTGCATCAGCACCGCAAAAGGGAGCGCAAACCACTCACAACCTACATATGCATACAAGATATATCTCAAATAAATACAAATATAAGTTGCCTACAAGGATTAAATTTGTAGGGTTTATACCTTGCCGAGAGTATCTACTATTCTATATAAGAAATTTATGTATACTTTCTCGACTTAAGGACGCTGAGCCGCCCTTAATATCAGTGCGAATATCCTATGTGTTTTTTGTTTGCTTTTCATTCGCACTGCTTATTTTTAAGGTATTTTCTATAATGTCTTCTATATTTTTTATTCCTATATTTTGACTGGCGTTATAATCTGCATCCGCCTCAAAACCACAATTTTGACATTTAAAAACCGCCCGAAGTTCTCTGTTATTTGCATCTATGTACCCACATTTACTGCACCTTTGGCTTGTATATTCTGGATTGATATAGACAATTTTTATACCCTTTTCTTTTGCTTTATTTTCAATTTTTGTTTGAAGATCATAATAAGACCATTCTTTTAAAAAATGCTCCTTGTTATCACTAATTCCCGTCAGATTTTCCATTTGAATCATACCACAATTTTTTCTTATCGCATAATCGATTAGTGCCCTACTATATTTATGATTTGCAGTATCCCGGAAACGTGCTATTTTATCATTTATCTTATATGCTGGTTCTGTACGCTTGTTTCTCCCATGCCCAATTCGCCCATCTCCACAATATTTCGTCTGATGAAGAACTGATCGCTTTCTCGCTTCGATTCGTTTTCTAAACGTTTCAATTTCCCCACCCTTTATTGAAAAACGATCAAATTCCCCATTCACTGATGCCATCAACGGACATGCGATTCCTAAATCTATCCCAAGTATTTTATTTTTATCAAGGGATTCTATTTCATTAGCCTTAAAAGAGTAGCACAAGTTTAATTTCCACAGTTTCTTTTTCTTATCATAAATAAGTTTACTTCCACTTACTACATATTCTCCATCTATGCACCTTTCAAGAATTGTCCTCGTAGATTTATCCTCTACTTGTATTTTAAAATTCAAATCATCTTCAATACCGTATTTCTTTTTCCCAGCTTTATTCAACATTTTCAGTTTTACATAAAAATTTTTATCATACTCAAGTTTTATGCATTTTTTATGAATATCTAATGGCTGTTCTGCTTTATAAGATAAAACAGATTTTTCACCATTCAGCATTTCCTTTTTCGCATTTTTAAATGCTCCACATACCGCTTCTGTTAATACCGAAATATTTGAGGAATATAAGTCATATCCCTGTTTGAAATGATCATACGCATATCCTCTTAATGTAAGATTCAGTATCTCCTTTTCATTTGGATATAACTCGTTCTTTTTATAATAATCACTAGAAAAATTCATCCATTCCCAACAAAGTTGTACCGTTTTATTTTTTATGTCTCGAGTTTGTTTTTGTAAATTCCATAATATTGAATTTATTTCCTTATAATCTACCCTATTGCCATCTTTATCAATTTGTTCACTAATCAAATACAATTTTACAATCTTCGTCAAAATAATCCCCCCAAGTGCGTCCTTCCATATCAAAGTGTGCCTTATTCATTAAATGCATTATAACATATTGTATTTTCTTTATTAACAATTTACTAAAATTTGTTTCCATCAAGCAGTTAATGTTTTTTCAAATGTTTTACACACTTAAATCTCCACCCGCTTCATATAATACCCGTAATCACCCGGCGATGCGGATTCTTTTTCACCCTCAAAGGCTTCGAATCCGAACATTTCCGCCACCATTTTTTCCCGGTCATAAAAATTGCCGGGCACGCCGATATAATACTGCCATGCATCCTTTTGCCGGATTCTGCCCAGAATCAGATGACGGTAATTATAGTAGCCATGCAGCAGGAAGCTGTTATGTACTAACTTCTGGTATTCCTTGCACAGAACCACAAAATCCTTCGGCGCAATGGAAAGATATTCCCGACTGTCGCGGAACGGATGAATTTCCGGGTACATCGTGCACAGCTGCTCCCATTTATCCGCGCTGCAGACCGGCTCACGCGATGGAGAGGACGGCGATTTCGGCGCAGCGGAAGGAAAAGGAATCGTCGGCTCGGACGCTGACACAGATGGCGCTTCCGGAGTAGGCTGCTGTTTCGTTGCCGCGGGCTCCTTTGACATGGCGGACTGCTCTGTTTCAGCGGGCTTCTTCAACATGGCGAATTGCTCTGTTTCGGCAGGCTCCTCCGATATGGCGGACTGCTCTATTTCGGCAGGCTCCTTCAGTGTGGACTGCTTTTCCATCTCGCTGCCGCGCCGCTCCGGATACGGAATAATTTCTCCAGCTCCGGGCTGCCGGGGTGAATTTGTCTGCGATGACCGCGCCTCCATCTGTTGGAACTGATCCCCTTGTACCTGCGATTGCTGCTGCAGCTGCAGCGTCTCTTTCTGTGCCGGAATTTCAACCGGTTCGTGCCAGTTTGCAATCAGCATTCTTTTTCCGGGCAGTAAAATCCGAAGCTGCGCAGTCTGCTGCCAGCTTTCCTCCCGGCTGTTATCCAATTCGCCCGGCTCCGGCATCCGCCACACCATGCAGCAGTTTCCGTTGCCGCCCTGCAAACTAATCCTTCCGACCGTTCTCTCATGTTCTTCCTGTAACCGAAACTCCCCGCAGTCCTTGCCCGGAAGGTTTTTAACTTTTACTTCCATCCGGTTGTGTCCGTTTTGTTCCTCTATTCTGACAAATCCGGCATTTTTGATTTTTACGCCGTCTTCCAGATAATCCAGATATGCGATTTGTTTTCGATATTCCGCCATGCCTGTCCTCCTTTTTCCATCCCATTCGTTTTTCAGAAAACCTGATAGTAACTTATGCCCCTACTCTGCATTTTATGATTCCGGTTCTGTATGGGTTGGCAAAATCATATATTCCGGTAACAGATATTCCCGCAGGATCGTATCCTTTCCCGGTCTGAAAATGTCCGGTGATTTAATCTCTGCAGAATGGAGTTTTCCATGGCAAATGTTCTCGCACATCTTTCCTCCATCCTCATTCCTGCCGTGATCTTCTTCATCATCGGCTATGGGTGGATTCATAAATGTAATCTCTACGACGACTTTATAAACGGCGCAGCGGACGGTCTGAAAACGGTCGTCGGCATCGTCCCAACGCTCATCGGGCTGATGATGGCAGTCGGGATTCTGCGGGGCTCCGGGCTGCTGGATCTTCCGGGAAAGCTGCTGCAAAAATACGCCGCTGACAGTTCCATAAGCGGTATGTTTCCGGAGTTTTTCCCGCTCATTTTCATCCGCCTGTTTTCTTCTTCCGCGGCGACTGGACTGGTGCTCGATATTTTCAAAACCTACGGGACAGATTCTCTGGCAGGACGCATCACGTCGATTCTGATGAGCTGCACAGAAACCTGTTTTTACACGATGTCTGTTTATTTTATGACGGCGCGCGTTTCCAAATCCAGATATACGCTGGCAGGCGCGCTGCTTTCTACCGCCGTCGGTGTCGTTATGAGCGTGCTGCTGGCATATCTGATGTAAATTTCCACAAAAACAGAGGGCAGCTGCGCATCGAACGATGTATGACTGCCCGCCTGCAAACTATGCTTCTGTTCAGTATCCAAATGCTATATCAACAATCTATCTCCGATCCATCACCCTGCAAAAAATCACTGCCGCAAACGTACTGACAAGTGTCGCCAGCACCGCAGGACCGACCACTGCGGCGGGGCTGGCGCTTCCGTACTGGCTGCGATAGGCGATCATGTTGACCGGAATCAGCTGCAGGGACGAAATATTTAAAATCAGAAACGTACACATTTCATTGCTCGCCGTATCTTTTGGAACGTTTTTCAGATACCCCGTCTGTCTCCGTTTTTCTTCCAGCTGTGCAAGATCCTCCATCGCCTTTAAGCCCGCCGGAGTTGCCGCCCAGCCAAGTCCGAGGACGTTTGCAACAATATTGGTGGAAATTGACTCCCGCGCCGGATGATTTTTCGGAATCCGGGGAAATAAAAACGACACAAAAGGGCTGATGCCGCGCGTCAATGCAGCAATCAGCCCCGCCTGCTGTGCGATTTTCATCAGACCTGTCCAAAGTCCCATGATCCCGCACATCGTAATACATAAATCCACAGCTTCCCCGGCACTTTCCAAGGCGGCGTTGGACACCGCCTCCAGATTGCCGGTAAAAGCTCCGTATAAGATTCCAAGAACAATCATTCCTGCCCAGATTGCATTCAGCATCGCGTTACCCGCTTTTCTTTCAGCCTATGCAAAACAGGAAAGCGTTATGCCTCTCCCTCCTCGATCGCAGCTTTGCGGCTGTTGATCCTACGGATAATTTCCATATCGAATTTAGGCTTTCTGCCATAGGTATAAAGACCGTTCATTTCCTGCTCTACATCGTACAGCTGGGTGTAGCAGAAGCCGAACATCTTCGGATTGTCCAAAAGCACATCCGTCAGACCCTTATAACGTGCAAGGAACTCTTCCTCGGTTCTGGGTCCGTCGCCGTAGCCCCAGCTGTCCTTATTCACGCCCTCAACATCCCACTTGATGCCGCCGTACTCGCTGATAAATACCGGAATACCGACAATCTGTTTCTGTCTCGGCGCATGGTTATCCCATGCCAGAATGCCGTCCTTTGCATAGCTCTCATAATGACTTGCGAACTCTTCCGGGTTCTGCTCGTAGTCGTGCAGATCGTAAATATCAGTAATAACATGGAAATTGCCGCTGGTATCGATGCATGGTCTGGTCGTATCGTAGAGCTTCGTCATCCGATAGACAATTGCCAGAAGGTCGTCATCCTGCTTGCGCCCTTCATAATCCCATGTCTCGTTAAACGGGCCCCAGCCGATGATCGCCGGATGATTGAAATCCCTTTCAACCGCTTCCATCCATTCAGGCAGGAAGTTTTTCAATCCATCCGGTGCGCTCGGATCCATCCCCCAGTTACCCTGCTCGCCCCATACAAGATAGCCCAGGCGATCGCAATGATACAGGAAACGGGGCTCGAACACTTTTTCATGCAGACGCGCGCCGTTGAAGCCTGCTGCCATCGACAGCTTCACATCGTTTTCCAGCGCTTCATCGGTAGATGCGGTATAAATGCCGTCCGGATAAAATCCCTGATCCAGAACGAGTCTCTGGAACACGGATTTTCCGTTAATCAGCACCTTTTCCCCGGAAATTGTGACATTGCGCAGTCCGAAATAGCTGTGAACAGTATCTTTCCCAAAAGTAATTGTCAAATCATACAGTCTGCCTGCTCCAGCCTCCCACAGATGCACTTCGGAAAGAGGCAGCGTCACAACAACATTTCCGCCAGCAGTTGTGGTTTCCGCCTGGCCACAGCGTCTTCCTTCATAAAACGCTTCTGCGCAGAACGATCCGTCGCCGACAGTCACCGCTTCGATCGTAATCGTGCCTGCTTCCACGTTCGGAAAGAAGCGTGCTTTTTTCACATAATTTTCCGGCACGAACTCAAGCCAAACCGTCTGCCAGATACCGGTGGTTCTGGTGTATTCACAGCCATGGGAATAGTAGAGCCCACTCTGTTTGCCATGGGGCTGTTTGCCGCTTCTCAAATCGTCCTCTGCGTATACGGCGATATCGTTTGCACCGGCCTGTACATAAGCCGTGATATCGAATGTAAAAGAGGTATAACCGCCTTTATGCCGTCCAACCTCTGTTCCGTTGATCCATACGCGCGTATCATAATCCACCGCGCCAAAATGCAGCAGAACGCGTCCTTTTACCTCCACTTCGGTCAGTTCTACGGTCTTATGATACCATACGGCATCCATGTAATCCTTATAGCCGATTCCGCTCAGATCACTTTCCGGGCAAAACGGAACGATGATCTTTTTCTCCCAATCCTTCTTTTCATAAAAACAACGGTCTACGCCGCTTTTACCAAAGTCGAAAGAAAAATCCCATTCTCCGTTTAAGTTTTTCCATGTGCTTCTTTCCCACTGAGGAAGCGGATGCTCCGGTCTGGGCATTGTGTTCATAATGATAGTTCCTCCTTTTATAAATCCCCTGCTCTGTTGTTGTGCCTGAAAAAGGAATATTTTTCCGGCATCTGTTCTTTTTCAGAATACACTCACACAAGCCTCCGAACAATCAAGAAAACACCATAAATTCCTGTAAAATTGCACAATCCTCTTTTTCCGTCAGATGCCCTCGCCATCAAATGCAGGAATAAAGCTTTCCTGCGCCGTTTCCTGATCCTGAATAAATCCGTTTTCGATTCCGTTTTCTATCGCGAAATCAATCAGAGCTTCGTATTCGTCCTCCGTCAGACGGCGCTGCAGACCTGTCAGGCAGGCTTGTGCAGATTCAGGCTGCGCTGCGCTTTTCTCCCGCAAGGGCTCTGGCGCCGCCAACTTCTTCTGCGTAAGCTTTGGCAGCGTCTTCTCCAGCACAGACGGAATCGGCGTGTACTGATTCATCAGACTGATATAAATCCGCTCCCCATAGGTTTTTAACAGATAGGAAAGCACTCTCTTCGAATCTGCCTCCTGTCCCGGCAGGGCGAGATGCCGCACGATAACGCCTTTTTTCATTAAAAATTCTGCGTCCTCGTCGGCTTCTTCACATGCATCATTCATCTGCGCCGCTAAAAGCAGCGTCCCATCCGGCGCTGCAAAAACCGGCTCGCCGACCTGTCTGACCATCTCTGCAATCGCCGCTGTTGCTGTTTCAAAATAATCCGGCGCATTCGAAAGCAGCCCGGAAAGCGCTGCAGATTCATATTTCAGATCGGGCAGATAAATATCCACAAGCCCGTCCAGCAGCTGCAGCGTGCTGACTTTTTCATAAGAGGAGGTATTGTATACAATCGGGATCCGCAATCCTTCCCGCTTTGCCGCCCGCAGCGCCGGAACAATCAGCGGTACAAAATGCGTCGGTGTCACGAGGTTGATGTTGTTCGCGCCCTTTTCCTGCAGTTCCAGAAAAATTTCTTTCAGCCGTTCCACCGAAATTTCCCGTCCGGCTTCTCCTGCCGCAATATCATGGTTCTGGCAAAACACGCACCGCATCGAGCAGCCGCCAAAAAACACTGCACCCGAACCTGCCGTGCCCGAGATGCACGGTTCTTCCCAGTAGTGCAGCGCTGCTCTTGCCGCCCGCAGCGTCCCCGTCTGCAGGCAGTAGCCGATCTGCCCCGCCATACGATTGACGTGGCAGTTACGCGGACAGAGTGTGCAGTCTGTCAGCAGCTTTTCCAGATTTTCCGGCAACGGTAGCGTCCCGCTGTTATCCTTTTTGATCGTTTCCACGTTTTATTTCCTCTTTCTCTTCGTCTTGATACAATTCCATTCCCGGGAATGAAAAACGAGTGAACTATAACTAAAAAACGCCCGGAGAAATTCTCTTCCTCCGGACGCCCATATTCTTCCGGGCTTCTCCCGAAAGACTGTTCTCTTTTTCAAAGACCGTGCGGCACGCTTCGAACCGAAACCCATATCCGTTACCTTTACAGTTAACTCCGCCAGGCACCCTTGCGGCACACGGGAATTTCTGTTTAGTGCTGCTTTGTTCCCAACCTGACACGGTTCACAGACACCCGTTGCGCAAGACCCAAACTTCATCGCCACTTGTAAAGGGCAGCAATATGAGCCAAAAGCCCTCGGCGTACCATCACCCCTGCTATAGCGGATTTCAGGTTCAGGGGGCCGCTGCTCCCCCGGCTGCACGGTGGTTACAGTATAATCATTTTCCTGAGATTTGTCAATGAGATTCCGTTCACTCATGGCTTCGTCTGCAAAAGAAGAGGCGATTCGCGACAATAGAATGTTTGCGGAGTGCGTATTCTATTGTACTACAAATGCTACAGGTGAACTGTACCCTCCATGCTGCATTGCACCGAACTTCTCTACTCTACGCGAGCAGTTCGATCAGTTCCTTCACTTCCAGCAAATCCTGCACACAGTAATCATAAATCTGACGAATTTCCTCGTCCGGCTGTACCATATCCGGCACCATAACCGCCGTCATTCCCGCAGCCGCAACCGCACGGATTCCGTTAAAAGAATCCTCGATTCCCATCGCATTTTCCGGCAAAACGCCGACTGTCTCACAGGCTTTTAAATAAATATCCGGCTCCGGCTTACTTTTTTCCACCATATCACCGGAAACAATTTCCTGAAAATATCCGCTAAGGCCGGTGCGCTCCAGATGCTTTCTGACAAGCGGGCCTTTCGTAGACGATGCGATCGCCGTTTTGATCTGCTTTTCCTTCAGATATTCCAGCAGCTCCCTTACACCCTTTTTAATTGGAAGTTCCCGTTCCAGACTCTCCTGAAACAACGCCATAAACCGTTCCCGATATTTTTCATAGGGAAAGGTTCCATTCGGATACCAGGGCTCCTCCGTCTCCATAATATGTCTGCGAAGTGATGCTTCATTTCGTCCGCAGCCGCCATAGACTGCTTCCTCCGCCAGCGTGAGTCCCAGCTGCTTTGCCGCCTCAAAACAGCATTCGCAGCTCATTCGCTCCGTATCGAACAGAACGCCGTCCATATCAAAAATTACCGCTTCCAGCTTTTTCATTTTAATCCTCCATCACACCAGTCCCATTGTCCGGAAAATAAACAGCCATCCAGTCATCGTCAACGCAGAAAACAATGTTGTCAAAACAACGACGCTGGATGTCAGCGTGCCGTCGTGTCCCATATTTTTCGCCATAACAAAGCAGCTCACCGTGCTGGCAGAGCCGAGCATCACGATCAGAGCAATCAGATGCTCATGTGTATAGCCGAGCATCACGCCAATTGGAAGAAAAATTGCCGCCAGACCGATCAGCTTGATAAAGGTTGCAACAATCGCCGGTTTGATTTTTCCGGCAGCCTGCTTTAAATCGAACGAAGCACCCAGCGCCATCAAACCAAGCGGGGTCGCCAGAACGCCGACATTGGAAACCGTTTTGTCCAGAATTTTCGGCATCGGAAGGCGCAGTCCCGACCAGATCATACCGGCTAAAATACCGAGTATAATCGGGTTTGTTACAATTCCCTTTCCTGTCTTTAAAAGCAGCGCCTTGTCCACTTTTCCGCGCTCCGGCTTTAAAATCGACAGAATAACGACTGCCATCACATTGTAAAGCGGCACGGTTCCGATAATCATCAGCGGCGCCATTCCGGCGTTTCCATAAATGTTCTGAATGATCGCGATTCCCATCAGCGCCGCGCTGCTCCGGTAAGACGCCTGCACGAACTCGCCCTGAATGGATTTATCCTTTAATAAGAGGGAAATCAGGTAACAGATCCCGATTCCGAGAAATGTTGCAGCAAAACAGTACGCAACATAACCCATATCCCAGACTTCCGCAAGGTCAACTGTCGCCAGATCTTCAAACAGAAGCGCCGGCAAAGCCACCTGAAAGACAAATTTGTTAAGGCGTTTTGTAAAAAGCTCGTCTATCCAGCCGATTTTCTTAAACAGACACCCCAGCATCATCGTCAGAAAAATCGGTACCGTCGCATTCAGACAAAAAAGGAGATTTTCCATTCTTATAAAACCGCCTTTCCGGTCAGGTAAAAGTTCGACCATGCCCGGTTCCCTACAGCATCCTTTAATTCTACCCTTACAAACGTTTCATGCGGTTGGATCTCATAAACGGCTTCTTCCACGCATTCCCCGACTGTCGCGCGATCGTCCGACCATACCGCATCCGTGAAAAAGACGATTTCCTTCACCGGCGTGCTGTGCACGATCAGACTGTTATCCTTTTTCTCAATCCAAAAACGCGGCCCCTGGGATGCATAAAAACGCCCCTGAGCAATCGCTTCCAGGATTGCATCGCGGCTCAGCTCATCCGCCTGCACCATCAGGTAAGATTTTGTTTCGTCGCCTGTGTACTGATGCGCGTCGTCCGCTGCCATGCAGGGCAGCACATATCCCTGCGCTGCCAATTCATCCAGGATGATACCCGAATAGGGTCTGCAGTTCCACGGCACACCCGACGTCGTATTATAAATCTCGCAGCCGTCCAGATCTTTTAACAGGCGCACCTCGCTCGCCCGGTTCATCGACCATGCCGGATGCGCCAGAATTGCAATGCCTCCGGCTTCATGAATCCGATCGATCATCAGCTGCGCCTGCTTTTCTTGTAATTCCGGTCCTTTTTCCAGCTTCGGCTCCTTCTGCATACCGATTCCGACGACATGATAAATGCCGTCCCTGACATTGTTGCCAACGTCATATTCTGCCCCGCTCAAAAGCAGAAAATTTTCCTCCTGGCGCTCTTCTCCCATAAACCAATGATCCGTCAGGGCAAGAAAGTCGTAGCCTTCCTCCCGATACAGTCCGATAACTTCTTCCGGCGACAGACGGCCGTCAGAATTGGTGGAATGAGTATGGAGATTTCCTTTATACCATTTTTTCCCGAATTGATCTGTTATCATAGATTCTTTTGTTCCCCTTTTCTTTTTGCTTCGATCCGTGCTCCCACACCGGGAGCCTCGTCATGTGATTCCCGTTTGAACACTTTTCATGCTCTCATCGTAGTGTAGCATGACGATTTTTGATCTGCAAGTCCTGCTTTCCTGTTCCGTCGTATCTTCCTGATACCTGCCTTGCATCTTTCTCCTGTTTTGCTTATAATAGGGATGAATACGTCCCCATTATTCGTTTTAGGAGGCACTATGGATTTGAAAGACCTTTACAAAGAACTGGAAAAAGATAACGCTGCCCAGATCATTCTCGCCCTCTCAAAGCTCTACAACCAACTGCGCCAGCAGCGGCTGGTCAAATGGGTAGAAGCCTATCCGGAATACTGGCACATGCTCTGTAATCCTGCTTCCCCGGAAACGGCCCGAAGCGTTACGCCCGAAATCGCCGAGCAGGTAATGAAAACACTGCAGGAATACGATCAGACCGAGCTGCAGATGGTCTGGCTCTTCCGCTATGGAACGCTGCTCGATGTTTTCGGAAATGCTACGGATGAAAAGATACAATAGAATGCACGCTCTGCGAGCATTCTATTGTCATGAATAAAAAACGGCGCATATTTTCCCAAAATTTTGCTATTCTATTTTCTTCCAAAATAAATTTGAATTTTTTTACGAAAAAGCTTGCCAAGCAGAAGAAACTGTGTTATTATAATTTTCGTCGCTGAGATACATCAGCGAGAGAGAAAATGCGACAGTAGTACAGTTGGTAGTACGCCACCTTGCCAAGGTGGAGGTCGCGGGTTCGAGCCCCGTCTGTCGCTCTTCTAAAAAGACAGTATACAATAGAATGCACGCTTTGCGAGCATTCTATTGTCATGAATAAGCGGTTTCCGAGGATTCGGAAGCCGCTTATTTTTCGCATTTTCCATCAATAACAACGTTCCGAAAATCATATTCCATCTTTCCTCTCATTTCTGCGCACACTTTTTGCGCATACCGAGTTTGCGTCAAGTGCACGCAGACACAAATCTCGTTCTTCCCTCACATTGACAACTAACTGTAGGAATGCTAGAATAATTTGGCATAAGGCATAATTGAATAAATGCGTAAGGTGTCAGACCATATGCGTCTGGTGAAAAGGGAAGCGGGTGCAAATCCTGCGCGAACTCGTCACCGTGATTCGCAAGCGACGGCTTATTACCACTGGGAGACCGGGAAGGGAGCCGAAGCGTCAGAGCGTTCAGTCGGGAGACCTGCCTTTCGCAGTACAGGAATGAAAAGTTACCGTTCACCCGCGACATTCGCAAAACCCGCGTCTTCGACGCTCTCCGCTGCTTCGCAGCTCATTTTTGCTTACAAAACGGTACGAGTGAACGGTAACAATGAAAATTCATGCCACGAGAAACTGGCAGTACGAAATCTGCAAAATCAGAAACACTTCTGGTTTTATTTTGTTGCGCTCCGAGATTCGAAGCTATGGCTCCGCGCTATAGAGTTGATTCAGCGATCCAACTTTGCACATTTCGCCTTTCTTCTCTTTTTTCAACGGCATCTGAACGAAAATTTCCCGTATCACTCATTTATCGCCATATTCACACACTGTTGGGACAAAATTTTATTGTCCTCTGATACCGGATTGCCCGACGCCCGTCGTTTCTGCAATCCGAACCCATTCCCAAGGAGGAACTTATGAAAAAGAAACTGATCGTACTGATGTTATCCATGTCAATGACTGCTGCGCTGGTTTCCGGATGTGGCTCTACAGCTGAAACCGCTGTGGAATCCACCGCCACTGAAACTGTGCAGGAAACTGCGACAGAAGCGGAAACCGCTGACGCAGAATCTGACCAGGAAGCCGCAGACAAAGTAGCCGCCCTGATCGACCAGATCTATGTTCAGGAAAGAAACGATAACACCGATGAACAGTGTGCCGAAGCAAAGGCAGCATGGGATGCACTGACGGATGCTCAGAAAGAACTGGTAGAAGGCGAAAACGCCGATCCCGATTATTTCGGCAGAGATACCGGCGACGCTTCCAAGGATGATCCCTTAAACGCAGATGAGATCGGGGAAAACGAACTGCTTGTTGTAAGCTTTGGTACTTCCTTTAACGACAGCCGTACAGAGGATATCGGCGGCATCGAAAAAGCACTGCAGAAAGCATATCCCGACTGGTCCGTAAGACGTGCATTTACTGCGCAGATCATCATCAACCATGTGCAGGCACGGGATGGTGAAAAAATCGATAATATGGATCAGGCACTGCAGCGTGCTGTTGATAACGGTGTAAAGAATCTGATCGTACAGCCTACTCATCTGATGCACGGCGCAGAATATGATGAGTTGAGCGAAGCGGTTGCAAGCTACAGCGACAAGTTTGAATCCGTATCCATCGCCGAACCCCTTCTGGGTGAAGTTGGCTCTGCAGACGATTCCGTAAACAGTGATAAAGAAGCGGTTGCAAAGGCAGTTACAGCAGAGGCAGTAAAAACTGCAGGCTACGAAAGCCTTGACGCTGCAAAGGAAGACGGAACTGCTTTCGTATTCATGGGACACGGAACCTCTCATACCGCAAAAATCAGTTACAGCCAGATGCAGAACCAGATGAATGCCCTCGGATATGACAATGTATTCATCGGCACTGTAGAGGGTGAACCTGAAGATACTGCATGCGAAGCAGTGATCGAAAAGATTCAGGAGGCAGGCTACAAGAAAGTAATTCTCCGTCCTCTGATGGTTGTTGCCGGCGACCATGCAAACAACGATATGGCTGGCGACGATGATGACTCCTGGAAGAGCCAGTTCGAAGCCTCCGGCGTATTTGACAGCATTGAAACCCAGATCGCCGGTCTTGGACAGATCCCTGTCATCCAGGATTTATATGTTTCCCACACACACGCTGCTATGGAAGAGCTCGGCACATCGGCTGCATCCAGCTCTGACACTACAGATGCTGTCCTGGAAGATGGGACCTATGAAGCAGAGTTCAAAACTGACAGCGGCATGTTCCATGTAAATGAAGCAAACGACGGAAAAGGTGTCCTGACTGTAAAAGATGGACAGATGTCCATTCACATCAGCCTGACCTCCAAAAACATCGTAAACCTGTTTGTCGGCAAGGCTGCTGACGCAAAAAAGGATGGTGCAGAGCTTTTACAGCCCACCACTGATACCGTAACCTACGATGACGGCACGACCGAAGAAGTAAACGGATTTGACGTTCCGGTAAAAGCGCTGGATAAAGACTTCGACCTCGCCCTGATCGGAACCAAGGGAAAATGGTACGATCATACCGTCAGCGTTACCAACCCGGTAAAGGTTGACTAAAACCCAAGCCTGCTCCGACAAAACACACTAAGTTTATACAAGCATTAGAATTCCCGTAAAGTGTGCATTCTAATGTCATGAATCCAAAAAGACCGCAGAACCCGTACAAACAATGTGCACGTTCTGCGGTCTTTTTTGTTTTCTATGAACCCTGTAGAGCGTTTTTTACAGTTCTACACAGCATGCGCCGTCCTTCAGCTCAGCCTCAAAGGTCTTTCCAAGGCAATGAACCTGTACGCGCTGATAATGCTTTTCATAGCCATCATGAACACAGGATACGGTCAGCTTTCCGTCTTTGAGTTCGCAGTGATACTGATTGTATACACCATCGCGGTATGCAAAGCTTTCGCCGTCGTCCTGGAAATGATCCCAGCTTCCTTCTCCGGGATACACCTCCAGCATCAGCACCTGATTGGTATCCTTCTCGCCCACGTAATTCTGCTTCGGCCATACCGGCAGCACTGCGCCTGCTTTTACATAGAGCGGGCAGGTATCCAGCGGAGCATCCCGCAGAATCCACTGTCCCTGATCGCCGGAAATCTTTTCACCTGTCCAGTAGTCATACCAGGTTCCTGCAGGCAGATAAACCATCTTCTTGCGATCGCCCTGGGTTACAACAGGCGCAGCAAGCAGATTCGGGCCTGCCAAAAATTCTGTATTGCACTCCTTTGCTACTTCATCCTTTTCATAATGAAGCACCAGGGAACGCATGATCGGCAGTCCGGTCTTCTCTCCGGTAAAGAACAGGTCATAATAATACGGGATCAGATGATATCGAAGCTGCGCTGCTTTCCGGTAAATATCCACGGTTTCCTGATCGAATCTCCAGGGCTCCTGATACCGTGTTCCGATTGCGGAATGATTCCGGAATAACGGAGAGAAGCATCCAACCTCTACCCAACGGCACATCAGCTCTTTTGTACAATCCGAACCGAAACCGCCCACGTCTGTACCGACAAAGGACATTCCGCTCATACCAAGGTTGCACAGCTGCGGGATCGCCATCTGCAGATGCGCCCAAATGCTGTGATTGTCGCCTGTCCATGCTGTGCTGTATTTCTGCGTGCCGGCATAGCAGGCTCTCGTGATGACAAACGGACGTCTGCCGTCCCGCTGCTTTAAGCCCTCGTAGGTTGCCTTTGCCATGTTATGGCCATAAACGTTGTGCATTCTCGCGTGGTCGCTCTTTTCGTCCTCATCGGTAAACACAACGTCCTGCGGCAGCTCCCCGCGGAAGCTTGCCGGCTCATTCATATCATTCCATACGCCGCGTACGCCTTTATCTACAAGGAACTGCTGATTCTCGCCCCACCAGTCACGCACTTCTTTTTTGCCAAAATCCGGATAAACCGCATCTCCCGGCCATACTGCATTGACATAGATCTCACCCTCCGGCGTCGTTGCAAAATAGCCGTTCTCCACACCTTTGTCGTAAACAGAATATCCCTCTTCCAGCTTTACACCAGGATCAATGATGGTTATGATCTTGATGCCGTCCTTCGCCAGATCTGCGATCATCTTTTCCGGATCCGGATAACGTTCCTTATCCGGTGTCCAGGTAAATACCTTGTAGTGATCCATATAATCGATATCCAGATGAATGGCATCGCAGGGGATTCCGCACTCTCTCATGTGGGAAACAACATCCCGGATTTCTTCCTCAGACATATAGCTCCAGCGGCACTGATGATAGCCCAGGGTCCACTTCTGCGGAACCGGAACCGTACCTGTCAGATAAGTATAATTGCCAAGCACCTCCGGCATACTCTCGCCGGCGATCAGATAATAATCCAGATTGCCGTCTGCAGCGCCATACCAGTAATATTCCTCCGATTCCTTGCCCATATCAAAGCAGGATCTGTAGGTGTTATCATAGAACAGGCCAAACACTGCATTTTTATGTAAGGTAATAAAAAACGGAATAGATTTGTAGAGGGACTTGAAATTGTCCATCTGCGGAGCCGGATCATCCGTATTCCACATCACATATTCATAGCCGCGCTTGTCCATAAAGCCGGTCTTATCACCAAGTCCGTAAAAGGCTTCATCACCCTCAAGCTGTTTGACAACCTCTACCGCTTCCGTGCGCTGCTCCTCTACACTGTGTCCCTCTGCTTCTTTTAATGCCTTCAGTTCATCACTCAGACCGGCGCAGATCTTTCTGCTGCCCCGGTAGTCCCGGCACAAAACGGTGCCGTCCGCTTTATAAAAATCGACCTTGAAATCATCGTAAATCCGTGCAGTCACTGCATCTGTGGAAATTTCTACGACGCCGTCTGCTTCTGCCGCCGTAAAATCAACTGCAACAGACTTGTCTCCCTCAATGGCCTTAGAGCGATGCTCTTCACTCACCACTCCCGAAAATACATTAAAAATCTCCGGTGTGAGGATCTCCACGCGTCCCGTTCGTTTCTCAAACTGAAAAACAACACGATTGCCCTGCTTTTCCCAACTGCATAATTTTCCGAATTCCATCAGTCTTTTGCCTCCTTTACAGAACTGTCTTTTTTCTGCTTGGGTTCTGTTTCTGTCTCTTTTTCTTCTTCCGGATCCTTCGGCTTTTCATCCTCCTGCAGATCTTCCCACTTCACTCTGCCGTAAACAATATTCTGCTTGCGAATAGAATCTGCCAGCGCCTTTGTCAGGTCACTCTTTATCAGTCTCCAGCGCCAGTTCGTGCCGAGCGTTGACGGGAAATTGATTCTTGCGCTGTTATCCAGCCCCAGATAGTCCTGAATTGGAATGATACAGGTATCCGCCACAGAAGCGATGGTGGTACGAACCAGCTCGGATGCCAAAACCTGTTTGCTCTCTGTAGGACGGTTTAAGTATGCCCGCACCATCTGAACCTCTTCCGGCTTAATGCTGGACAGCCAGCCCAGGATCGTCTCATTGTCATGGGTGCCGGTATAAGCTACGCAGTTATGCTCATAATTATGCGGCAGATAATCACCTGCGCCGCTGGAATCTCTGGAATCGAATGCAAATTCCAGAACCTTCATATTCGGATAGCCGCTTTCCTTTACCATTCTGCGGACAGTATCCGTCACATAACCCAAATCCTCTGCGATAATAGGTTTTTCACCGAGACGTGCTTTAATCACCTGAAACAGCTCAATACCAGGACCTTTTTCCCAGTGACCATTCACCGCGGTTTTGTCCTTTGCAGGGATGGAGAAATATTCATCAAAGCCTCTGAAATGGTCGATTCTGACAACGTCATACAGTCTAAAGCACCAGGAGATTCGTGTTACCCACCAGTCATAGCCGGTATTTCTGTGATGATCCCAGCGATACAGCGGATTGCCCCACAGCTGTCCGTCTGCAGAAAATCCATCGGGAGGACAACCTGCAACTGCGGCGGGTTTTCTCTCCTGATCCAGCTGGAACATCTCAGGATGTGCCCAGACGTCCGCGCTGTCATATGCCACATAGATCGGAATGTCACCAATGATCTTCAGTCCCTTATCATTGGCATATTTTTTAAGTTTCTGCCACTGTGTAAAAAACAGATACTGAAGCCATACATAAAAGCCGATCTCTTTAGAATAGTTGGTCTTGTAATACCACATCGCATTATCCCAGCGATAGCGAATATCCTCTGCCCACTGATCCCAGCTGTTTCCGCCAAAAATATCCTTCACTGCCATGAACAGGCCATAGTCATCCAGCCACCAGGCATTTTCTGTCCAGAATGCTGTAAACTTCGGGTCAGGCTTCTCCAGGCTTCTCTCATATGCCAGCTTTAAGAGCGGCATTCTGTTTTCATACAGTTTTCCATAATCAATATCTCTGGCCGCTTTGCCGCAATCGCAGGCTTCTACCTCTTTTCTGGTCAGAAACCCGGCTTCCACCAGCTCCTCCAGATCAATAAAATACGGGTTGCCCGCATACGTAGAAAAGGACTGATACGGGGAGTCCCCATAGCTTGTCGGTCCCAGCGGCAGGATCTGCCAATACTGCTGTCCTGCCAGCTTCAAAAAATCCACCCATTCATATGCTTCCTTGGAAAAGCAGCCGATCCCGTGCGGAGACGGAAGACTGAATACCGGAAGCAGCACACCGCTTGTTCTCATACCTGTTCCCTCTTATCTTCCTAATATTGTAATAGACACCGGTTCTGCCCATACAGAACCTTCCAGCTCTTTTATCTGCTCTAATTTCGTGTCCTCTTTTATTTTAAACCGTGTTCCATCTGTAAGCAACTGCCACTTGCCCTCCAAGGCAAAATATTTTTCAGAAGGCTCCTGTTCCGGATCAGAACATTTCCCGCCCGGAAGTCGAAATTCCACAGCTTCCTTATTCGCGTTGTAAATGATAAACAGCTCCTGCCAGGGCGCAACGTTGTCTGTGAGGACGCTTTCTGCTGCAGCCTCCGGCTCAGCCCCTGTCCGGATGGTAAAGGCTACGCAACCTTCCGGTGCGTCCACAAAGGAGATCTGATCCAGCACCTCCAGGCTTCTCTGCCTCCATGCCGGAAAACTCTTTCGCAGCAGGATCAGACCGCGGTAAAACTCCGCCAAATCCCGGTATTCATGCATCCGGGTCCAGTCTAGCTGATTCACCTTCGCCGCGGAGCGATAGCTGTTGTCGTCACCGTATTTCGTACGCGCCGCTTCCTCTCCCGCCTGTAAAAACGCAATCCCCAGGCAGGTAAAATAAATTCCCGCGGCAAGACGGTTCTGCGCCAGAGCTGCTTCATTGTATGCGCCAAAATCCGGCTCCATGCTGTCCGTCAGCGTATGCACCAGCTTGTCCCACAGCGTATAATTGTCATGGGCTGAGACATAGGAAACAGACTGGTGTGCAGACGATGGCTGATAACCGCCCATTCCGTCACAGAATCCCAGCACACTGGAACGAATCAGAGTCTCCAGTCCCTTTGCTCCGTTGACAAAGCCAGTCTCCTTGACTTCAAAAACACTGCCCTTAATGCTGTCCCGAATATCATCATTGAAAAATCCGATTCGGTCAGACAAAAGGGCTGCGTTGCATTTCAGCGCCTGCTCATAGCCTGGCTGAATCGCAGTCTTGCCTGCCGTCCACGGTTCGCCGTACATCAGAATTTCTTTTCCACCCGGCAGGCAATCCAGTGCCGCACGGATCTCATTCATTGTCTCCGTATCATGCAGTCCCATCAGATCGAACCGGAATCCATCCACATGATATTCCTTTACCCAGTAGCAAATACAGTCAATCATATATCTGCGATACATCCTTCTCTCACTTGCAGTATCGTTGCCGCATGCGGAGCCGTCTGAAAAGCTGCCGTCTGCCTCCTGTCTGTAAAAATAATACGGAACAGTTTTCTGGAAAACAGAGTCTATGCTGAATGTATGGTTATACACCACATCCATGATCACCCGGATTCCCGCGCGATGCAAGGCCTGGATCATTTCACGGCATTCCCGCACCCGTACTTCTCCATGATACGGATCGGTCGCATAGGAGCCTTCCGGTACAAAATAGTTCATCGGATCGTACCCCCAGTTATACTGGAGCTTCTTTCCGGTTTCATCTACCGAACCATAATCATACATCGGTAATATCTGGACATGAGTGACACCCAGCCATTTCAGCCAGCTCATGCACGTCGGGTTTTCTGTATTTCCATCAAGACAGGTATCCTTTTCTGAGAACGCTTTATATTTCCCTCGATTTTCTTCCGAAACACCACTTTGGGGATCGTGGGAAAAATCGCCTACATGCACTTCCCAGACAACGGGTGCCGGAGCCTTTGGCAGCTTCTCCTGATCTTTGTCCCAGCCCTCCGGCTCAGCTTTTTTCAGATCGATCACCATACTGCGCTGTCCATTTACTCCGGCGGCCTTTGCGTAAGGATCTGCAGTTTCCTGTGTCTGGCCGTTCGCCGTTACCAGCCAGGTATAATAAACACCTGAAAGATCCCCGTTTTTATGCACACGGAAAACGCCTTTTTCTGTGCGTACCGCTTCTGTCCGGTCAAAGGGCTCTGCTGCACCCTCCTCTGCGCTTCCTGCCCGATACAGCAAAAGCTCTGCCCGCTCTGCCGTCGGGGCCCAGAGTGCAAAGTCTGTCCCCTGCGTCTGATAAACCGCCCCAAGGTCATCGCCCCCATATTCATAGGCTTCTTCAAATTCCTGCGAAGAAAACAGCTCTCGCCATTCCCCCGGCGTCCGTTTCTGTGTTACATTTTCCATTTTCCTGCTCCTCCTGATCAAAAGTCATTCTCTAAATACGCGGATAAAATAACCAGTTTATCCTTTTTATTGTAACAAAAGAAATGGAAGAACTGCAACTGCCCCGGCATGTTGAAATTCTTCCATTTCATATCAATTTTTTATGATTTTTACAAAATCAATCTTTTTCTGTCATTTTTCCGGAAAATCTGCTTTAGATCACCTTCGACAGAAACTCCTGCAGTCTCGCGTTTTTCGGATGATCGAAAAATTCTTCCGGCGTGTTTTCCTCTTTGATCCTGCCTTCATCCACAAACAGCACTCTCGTGCCGACTTCCCGGGCAAAGCCCATCTCGTGGGTAACGACCACCATTGTCATACCCTCGTGAGCCAGATCCCGCATTACACTTAAAACCTCGCCAACCATCTCCGGATCAAGCGCGCTGGTAGGCTCATCAAACAGCATGACATCCGGATGCATGCACAGAGAGCGAACGATGGCGATTCGCTGTTTCTGACCGCCGGACAGCTGTGCCGGATAAGCGTTTGCTTTTTCTGCAAGGCCGACACGTGCCAGCAGCTCCATCGCTTCTTTTTCCGCTTCTGCTTTGGACTTTTTTAACACCTTGATCGGTGCCAGCGTCATGTTTTCCAGAATCGTCTTATTTGCGAACAGATTAAAATGCTGGAACACCATTCCGATTTTCTGACGATATTGATTCAAATTGCTTTTCGGATCTGTAATTTCTTTTCCTTCAAATAAAATCTCGCCCGAGGTCGGCATTTCCAGAAGGTTTAAGGAACGCAGAAAGGTCGATTTACCGGAGCCGGAGGGACCTACAATAACGACTACCTCACCCTGGCGGATCGTCGCATCAATATGATCCAGCACCTTCGTCGGTCCAAAGGACTTGCAGAGCTGTTTGATTTCAAACAGAACCTGTTTTTCCTGTCCGTTATCGCTCATTGACACGCATCCTCCTTTCCAGTCTGCTGATCAGAGCTGAAAGTACACTCACACTGACCAGATAAATCAGAGCTGCCGCAAACAACGGCATATAAGGCTCATAGGTCTGACTTCTGACGGTATTCGCACCGTGCGTAACATCCGTCAGTGCAATGTAACCGCAGATAGACGTCTCCTTTAACAGGGTAATGAACTCGTTGCCCAGGGCAGGCAGGACATTTTTAAATGCCTGGGGGATAATAATATACCACATCGTCTGCACATAGGTCAGTCCCAGGCTTCTGCCTGCTTCAAACTGCCCCTGATCCACAGACATGATACCGGAACGGATAATCTCCGCTACGTATGCGCCGGAGTTGATTCCGAAGGTCAGAATCGCAACCAGCCGCTTGCTGACATCCACAGAACCGAACACGATGTAATACATGATCAGCAGCTGGATCATTGCAGGGGTTCCGCGGATAACCGTCAGATACAGCTTACAGATCACATTCAGAATTTTAACCACCAGTGGAGGACGGTCCAGCTTATCTGCAGACGACCGCACCACTGCGATCAGCACGCCGATGACAACGCCCAGAATAACAGCGAAAAAGGAAACAACATAAGTTGTTCCCAATCCGTTGGTGAAGTACTTCCACCGATTATCGGTTATAAAGTTTGCAATAAATTTGAGTTTAAAATCTTCCATATTATAATTGCTTTCCGATTATCTCTTGTAATTACTTTGTTACAATGATCACCTGGCTTGCTGTTGCATAGGTATCTGTGAAGTCTACGCTCAGCTTACGCTCATCTGTTACCGTCATGCCTGCTGCACCGAAATCAGCCTTGCCGGAAACAACTGCATTGACGATTGCATCAAATTCCATATCCTCGATCTTTAAGTCATAACCAAGCACATCACAGACAGCCTGTGCGATATCAGGATCGATGCCGACAACCTTCTGATCCTCATAATACTCATAAGGCTCAAATGTCGCATTGGTTGCCATAACCAGTGTGCCGTTGGAACGGTCTACACCTTCCGGAGAGGTATAAGGATGCTGTCCTGCCTCATCACCGATGTAGTTGGAAACGATAGCATCCAGCGTACCGTCTTCCTTTAACTGAGTAAGCGCTTCGTTAATCTTTGCAGTCAGCTCGCTGTTGTCTTTGTTGACACACATTGCATATTCTTCAGAAGAAAGCTCTTCGTCCAGAATCTGTAAATCATCATTCTTTTCCACAAAAGCCTTTGCGGGATTGTAGTCGATCACTACGCAATCGATCTTGCCCTGCTTTAATGCCTGAATTGCATCTGCGCCCTTGTTGAAACGTTCTACAGTAGAACCGTCGTTCTGTTCATATTCCGTTGCCAGCTGATCACCTGTTGTACCGAGCTGAACACCGATCTTCTTGCCAGCCAGATCGAAAGCAGCGGTATCTGTGCTTTCTGCTTCTGTGGAGGCTGCTTCATCAGTCTCTGCAGCTGCTGTCTCTGCCGCAGTGCTTTCTGCTGCAGTCTCTGTTGCCTGTACTGTTGTCTCTGTGGATGTAGAAGAACCACATGCTGCCAGAGAAGCAACCATGGCTACTGCCAATACGCTTGTCAGTAATTTTTTCATTTTCATTTTTCTCCTCCTCATTTCTTCGCACGTTTTTTGCGCATGCCGAGTTTGTGTCAAGTGCGCGCAGACACAAATCTCGCGATTGAAAAATCTTATTTTTCAATCTTCTCCTCTGATGTCTCCTTATTCTTTTATCTTTAGATTTATTTTTAAAGACATCTTTAAACGGGATTTCCTTTTCCGTTGTAATTCCGTTTCATGACATCTATACTATCACACTTCCTTTAAAAATCAAGTATAAATTTTCACAAAATATTCACTTTTTTACCTCTTTCTTGTATAAATATTCACATGTATGTATATTATTCGTCGATATACATTCTATATGTATATTTATGTGTATTACACCTCGAAGCGCTCCACAGGCATCCGGGTCAGGGCTTTTGACTCCGACATCCTTTTACACAACCTTTACCCATTCCTAACCGGATCGTGATATCTTGCATTGCTCAAATGACTTATCATAAGTCTCGCAATGAGGCAGACAGAATATGGCTTCAGGCATTCACTATATTTCATTCATCAGCCCGGAACAGAATACTTCCGGCATCAAGGAGGAGAAACATTATGAAAAACAAACTGATCGCACTTCTTACAATGAGCGCACTGGCAGTTGGTACTCTGGCAGGCTGCGGCAATACTGCTGCAACAGATACTGCAGCAAGTGCAGCTGACACAGCAGCTGAACCCACCGTCGAGGCTGTCAGCACAGCAGCTGACGAGGCTGCTGACACAAGCGCAGACAGCGCAGATAAATATGCAGACCTTTCCGGTTCCGTCAGCATGTCCGGTTCCACCTCCATGGAAAAGCTGGCAAACGCAGTTGCAGAAAGCTTCATGGAAAAATATCCCAACGTGACCGTAACTGCTGAGTTCACCGGTTCTTCCGCAGGTATTGAAAGCGTCCTGGCAGGCAGCGTTGACATCGGTAACTCTTCCAGAAACTTAAAGGACGATGAAAAGAGCGCAGGCGCAGTGGAAAACATCGTCGCAATTGACGGTATCGCAGTAGTTGCAGATCCTGCAAACAAGGTAGAAGACCTCACAAAGGATCAGCTGGTTTCCATCTACACCGGTGAAACAAAGAACTGGAGTGAGGTTGGCGGAGACGATCAGGCGATCGTTGTTGTTGGTCGTGAGGCAGGCTCCGGTACAAGAGGTGCATTTGAAGAGCTGCTGGACATCGCAGATGCCTGCGTTTACGCAAACGAACTGGATTCCACCGGTGCCGTTATGGCAAAGGTTGCTTCCACCCCCGGTGCGATCGGTTATGTTTCTCTCGATGTTGTAGATGATTCCGTAAAAGCTTTGAAGCTCGATGGCGTAGACGCAACGGAAGAAAATATTAAGGCCGGTAACTACGCACTGTCCAGACCCTTCGTAATGGCAACGAAAGGTGAAATCTCCGAGCAGAAGACCGAAGTACAGGCACTGTTTGATTACCTCAGCTCCGATGAGGGCAAGGCTCTGATCAAATCCGTTGGCCTGATCACGGTTGACTGACAACATTTCTTTTCCAAAACACTCCCTGCTGGATGCAGGCCCGGCAATGTCGGACCTGCATTTTCCGGTATTCTGTGCTTAACCGCATGGGAGATAACCTTTGATGAAAGGCAGTCTTCTGCAGGCTGCCTGCGGAATGGAGATTTTTATGAATTCTATTATCGGCAATAAAAAAGCAAGATCCGCGGTAGAACAAACTGCTGAGATCATTTTTACCATCTGCGCATTTTTCGCCGTTCTTGCAGTCATTTCCATTACAGTTTATATGTTTTTAAACGGTACTCCCGCCCTTACAAAGGTGGGTCTTACAGAGATTCTGTTCAGCACAGTATGGAAGCCAACCGCTGCAGATCCCAGTTACGGCATTTTATACGTCATTCTGACCTCCATCGTCGGCACAACCCTTGCGATCCTGCTGGGCGTGTGGTTCTTGCTCCGTTGACCGTGGCAGATGACTTATGGTTTTTCTATAGGCGATATAGCCCTCGCCCCGCTCGCTGGTGGTATGTAGAAAACCGTCCCGCAGTACCCCGCGCACATAAGCGCAAATATAGTTTGCAGTGGCCGCTTTCCCGGAAAAGGCAGCATTCCTATTTCCTCTCCGTAGTCATAATAGCCGAAAGCGTGGCCGATACCGTAAATTTCTTCCTCTGTTATTGTCTGTCTCCAAATCCGATCTTCACGATCTGCATTTTCATCCCGTTGTCTCCGACCTTGGCGAGAAATCGGAAAAAGCCGCTGACAGAAGGATCTTTCAAATCGTTGTACCCCAGCATATAGCCCCGGCTGGACACTTGCAAACGGCTGTCCCATGGGGAAAGCTCGCTTTTCGCATCCGAAACCGCGAAATATGCTCCCACATCCTTGATTTTCGCCGTCCTGAGCCACGTTTTGGCGATCATCTTCACCGCCGTACGGTTGGCAGCATCAAAGACCAGCACCCCGCCGGGGAAAGCGTCCGCCATCCCCTGCACCAGTTCCCGAACCTGCTCCGTCAGGAAGTAATAGAACACCCCGGAGGCAAAGAACACCGCCCCGCCGGAGGCAT